>TARA_B100000674_G_scaffold38101_1_pt1 | contig 36042 bp, 27 predicted proteins | sample TARA_B100000674 | Tara Oceans TARA_B100000674 (sample SAMEA2622759) | marine metagenome | biome: marine biome (ENVO:00000447); feature: surface water layer (ENVO:00002042); material: "saline water (ENVO:00002010), including plankton (ENVO:xxxxxxxx)" | depth 5 m | reverse complement strand
CGACAAATGACGTGTCCTGACGTTTCGCCCCCCAAAGCCCAACCTCGTTCATTAAGTTTTTCCATTACAAATCTGTCTCCTACCTCCGCTCTTTCAAATCCTAATCCCAGGCCAATGATACTCCTCTCTAAACCTAGGTTTGTCATTGAAGTTCCAACGACACCCCCCAATTTGCGGTTAGATGACAAATAGTAATTCGCCAAAACAAATAAAATATCATCTCCATCGAGGACCTCACCTCGCTCATCTACCATTACCAATCGGTCACCATCGCCATCGAATCCCACTCCAATAGCAGCATGGGAATCAATCACAGCTGCACGCAGGGAATTTGGATTCGTCGATCCTACCGAGGAGTTAATATTATAACCGTTAGGTTCACAACCAATCTGCTCAACCCTTAGTCCACAACTTTTCAGAATGCTAGTGGCAACTCGATAGTTAGAACCATGAGCGCAGTCAACGATTATTTTTAGCCTCTCTAAGCCCTCGATATCCTTAGAGTGAGCTTGACACATATCCTTATAATTGGCTTCCCAGTCAGAACAATATCTAACAGTAGCCCTCGAGTCCTTCGTTATAACTAGGCCTTTTTGTTGTCCCATGCTATCTGCCAGCGCGATTTCTATTTCCCGGGAAACTTTCTCACCATTTTTACCGAATAACTTAAAACCATTATCCTGAAACAGATTATGAGATGCGCTAATCATGACTCCACCTGCAGCGGAAAAGGTTTTCACCGAATAGGCCAAAGCCGGCGTGGAGGTTATCCCCAGCAGGTCAACGGATGTTCCTGAAGCTACTAAACCTTTTACTAAAGAAGACTCTAGGGTTGAACCTGAGATACGGGTATCCCTTCCCACTAGTATTACCGACTCCTCTGAACCGGCACCAAGAAGCCTGCCTACAGCCCATCCGAAAACTCCGGCAAAGTTCTCCGTAATAGGATAGAAACCAAATCGACCTCTTATTCCGTCAGTCTCAAACAATTTTTCTCTAACAGATGCCATACGCAGAAGTACACGCGATCTCTTTTACACGAGTTAGCTTTAGCCGCTAAAACGGTTTTGAGTCATTTATAAAATTAAATCAGTGGAGACTAGCCGGGCCGCCAATTTTTCCATTGGTTTCCTCTTCAGATAAGGAACTTCCGTCCTTGTCATTGTCGGAATTATCATCCGACCAATCTTTCGGGGGGCTTGGATCCTCTCCGTTCATTATTTCATCGATTTGGTCTACATCAAGTGTTTCGTATTTTATCAGGGCCTTAGCCATCACATGCAATTTCTCGAGATTTGCCTCGAGGATATCTTTAGCTCTTGTGTAGTTTCTATCAACTAGGTCTCTGACTTCCTCGTCAATAAGATGTGCAGTTTCATCGGAAACGAGCTTCTGCTGAGTCACGGATTTCCCCAAAAAAACTTCTCCTTCATCGTCGCTATACGTTAATGGACCCAACTTTTCCGACAAGCCCCAACGTGTGACCATATTTCGGGCGATCTCAGTAACACGCTCGATATCATTGGCGGCTCCAGTGGTTACAGCGTCCATTCCGAATATTAATTCTTCGGCTATCCGTCCTCCGAAAAGGCTACTGATCTGGCATTCAAGCCTCTCTTTGCTGTAACTTAACCGATCCTCTTCAGGCAAAAACATTGTGACTCCAAGAGCCCTGCCTCTCGGAATTATCGTTACTTTATAAACTGGGTCGTGACAAGGCAGTGACCGGCCAACAACCGCGTGACCGGCTTCATGATAAGCGGTAAGGCTTTTCTCATCATCTCCCATAACCATCGATCTTCGCTCCGCTCCCATCATAATTTTATCCTTTGCCTTTTCGTACTCCTCCATCTCAACTAGCCTTTTGTCAGCACGAGCTGCAAATAAAGCTGCCTCGTTTACCAAGTTTGCTAAGTCCGCACCAGAAAAACCCGGCGTTCCTCGAGCTAAAATACCAGGTTTAACGTTTTCGTGGCTTGGCACCTTCCTCATGTGCACCTTCAAAATTTGCTCTCGACCCCTTATGTCTGGCAGGGGGACGACTACTTGTCTGTCAAAACGTCCAGGCCTTAAAAGCGCTGGATCAAGCACGTCAGGCCTGTTAGTCGCAGCAATTACAATTACCCCCTCGTTGCCCTCAAAACCATCCATTTCAACTAGCAATTGGTTTAGGGTTTGCTCTCGTTCATCGTGTCCACCCCCTAGTCCAGCACCTCGATGTCTGCCCACTGCATCTATTTCATCTATAAAAATGATGCAAGGAGAATGCTTTTTTGCTTGCTCAAACATATCTCGAACCCTGGATGCGCCTACCCCAACGAACATTTCTACAAAATCTGAACCCGAAATGGTGAAAAACGGAACCTTGGCTTCCCCTGCGATAGCCTTTGCCAACAGTGTCTTACCAGTTCCAGGGGAACCAACCATTAACACACCTCTAGGTATTTTACCCCCAAGCTTCTGGAATTTGCCTGGATCTTTTAAAAAATCGACTAGTTCTTTTACCTCGTCCTTAGCCTCTTCGACACCCGCGACATCGTTAAATGTTACCCTAACTTGGTCTTCCCCAAGCAATCGGGCCTTACTTTTCCCAAATGATAATGCGCCTCGACCACCTGCCCCACCTTGCATTTGTCTCATGACGTATATCCAAACTGCAATCAAGAGCAAGAATGGAAACCAAGATATAAATATCTGCGTCAGTAGGCTTTGCTGGTCTGGCGGAGCAGCTTTTATTCGGACATTGTTTTCTAGCAGCAGTCCAATCAGCGGTCCGTTATCTGATTCCGGGCTATAGGTGTAGAGTTTAGAGCCATCGTGCATCTCAACTTCGATTTGAGCACCTTCGATCTGTATTCTATCCACTCGACCGCTTTTTACTTCCGAAACGAAATCAGAATAGTCTAAGTTCCTACTGGTGCCTCTTTGGGGGGTAAAACTCTGAAATATCATCATCATCACTACCGCAATGACGAGCCACAATACGATGTTTCTAGCCATGATTGTTTATTTTATGCCTCATTTTTCATAACGTTTGGCTTTTCAATCCCACTATACCCTATATTCTTTCGCCACGATAAAGAATTCTCTAGATTCTTTTCGAGACGACATCGGTTTTCTCCTGTAAACAGCGGAAAATTGGCTTTTAAAATTTGAAACGACCTCTTCGGTATCTTCAAACTGGAAAAATTTTCCTACGAAATTACCTCCCGGTTTCAAAAATAATGTTACGTATTGCATAGCTATTTCGATCAGATTTCGCCAAGCCGCAGCGTCTACTAACTTTATACCTGTAATGTTGGGGGCAAGATCTGATAAAACAAGGTCACACGCTCTTAAACCGATTAAATGTTCCACCTTTTTGATGATATTTGGGTCACCGCAGTCGCCCTCTAAAAAGGTTACGCCTTCTAGCTCACTCATTGGCCTTCCGTCCACTGCGAGTATTTTACCTTTAGGTCCCGAAATCTTCGAGACACACTGGGACCAACCTCCTGGGGAAGAACCTAGATCAATTACAGTACTGGCCTTTGGAATAAATTTATCTTTTTTATTTAGCTGCTCTAACTTGAATACAGCCCGCGAACGATGCCCCTCTAGATTTCTTTTCTTTACAAAAGGATCACCCGCTTGACGCCTTGTCCATTTATTATTCAATTGCTGGAATTCGGTTATTTATACTCTACCGCCAGGATCTCGTATTCAGTCTCCCCTTTAGGAGCAACCACCACAACGAAATCTCCAGCATTCTTTCCGATAAGCGCTCTAGCAATTGGCGAAGTCACCGAGACGAGACCTAATTTAATATCCGCCTCGTCTTCTCCCACTATTCGGTAGCTAACTTCTTCTCCGTCTTCAGCATTAGCAAGCCGCACAGTTGAACCAAAAACTACTCGTCCGTTGGCACTGACTTTCGTGACATCTATAATTTCGCTATTTGATAACTTAGCTTCAATATCAGCGATTCTCCCCTCGTTGAAACTCTGCTGCTCTCTAGCAGCATGGTATTCAGCATTTTCTTTCAGATCTCCATGGGCCCGAGCTTCGGCTATATCTTTTGTAATCCTACTTCGCTCCTGAGTTTTCCGGTGCTTCAACTCGTCTTTCAAGGCCTCAGCCCCTGATATCGTCATCGGTGTCTTTTTCATCTCAATATTCCCTGATGAAGTTCTTGTAAGGCTCGTATAGCAGTAGAAGAAGATTCAGTCAATGCCATCAACGCAGCTGAAGCTCCGGCCACGGTTGTAGTGTAGGGAACTTTTTTACTTATTGCAGTGGCCCTTATCGAATAGGAATCAGCTTTTGAACGCTTCCCTTCAGTTGTGTTGATTATTAACGAAATTTGACCATTTTTTATCAAATCCACTATATGAGGCTGTCCCTCCATAACCTTATTGACCCTACGACACGATATTCCTCTATTATTTAAGAAAGCTGCTGTTCCGTCTGTGGCTAAGAGATCAAAATCATTATCTAATGCTTTCAAAAATTTTACCAAAGAGGCTTTGTCGGAATCTTTCACGCTGACAAAAACAGACCCTTTCTTTGGCAAAGGCATGCCAGCCCCTTGCTGAGCTTTTCCAAAGGCCTCGCCAAACGTTTTTCCTATACCCATGACTTCGCCTGTGGACTTCATCTCTGGCCCCAACAGAGGATCGACACCAGGAAATTTTTCAAAAGGAAAAACAGCCTCCTTAATAGAAAAATAAGGTGGGTGGGAACTCTCCTTAATGCCTTGATCTCTCAAGGATTGTCCTAGCATACATTTGGCCGCAATATAAGGTAACGGCACTCCTGTAGCCTTAGCCACAAAAGGTGCCGTCCTCGATGCACGAGGGTTCACTTCAAGAACAAAGATATCTCCGTTCTTAATGGCAAATTGCACATTCATCAGTCCAACTACTTTTAGTCCTAACGCCATTTCAGATACTTGTTTTTTGAGTTCGGCCTGAACTGCAGTACTTAGGGTGTGTGCCGGCAAAGCACATGCCGAATCACCGGAATGAACCCCTGCTTGTTCTATATGCTCCATGATGCCGCCAATGTAAACTTCCGTTCCATCTGAAATCGCGTCGACATCAACTTCTATAGCATCCTCCAGAAAACGATCAATTAAGATCGGGGAACGCTCAGAAAGTGAAATAGCATTTTTGATGTACTTTTCTAAATCGTTTTGGTTATAGACTATTTGCATGGCTCTGCCGCCTAAGATATAAGAAGGCCTTACCATTAGGGGGTAATCCATTTCGCTGGCGCTGGCAATAGCCTCTTCCACAGTGCGAACAGACCGATTTTCGGGCTGCCTTAACCCCAGGCTCTTTAAAAACTTTTGAAACTGATCTCTGTCCTCTGCTAAATCTATTGAAAAAGGAGAAGTTCCTATAATAGGCACACCGGCGTCCTCTAGCCCCTTCGCTAATTTCAGGGGAGTCTGACCTCCGAACTGAACAATCACCCCTAGAGGGTTCTCTATTTTTACAATTTCTAAAACATCCTCCATGGTAAGAGACTCAAAATAAAGCCGATCTGAGATATCAAAATCCGTGGAGACGGTTTCGGGATTACAATTTACCATTATTGATTCAAAGCCTAAATCTCTTGCCGCCAAGGAAGCTTGCACGCAGCAATAGTCGAATTCAATTCCTTGGCCTATCCGATTAGGCCCTCCTCCCAAAACTATAATTTTTTCTCGGCTGGTAGGCGCGGATTCACACTCCTCGTCGTAAGTTGAATACATATAAGCGGTAGATGTGTTGAACTCAGCAGCACAAGAGTCAACTCTTTTAAAAACCGGCTTGATTCCATGTTTAGCTCTATAAAGCCTAATCTCATCTTCCGACTTATTGAGCAATTGTCCTAGCCTCAGGTCAGAGAACCCCAATCGTTTTAAGCGAAATAGTTCTTCCTTGGATAGGGTCTCTAATCGTTCTGAAGACACCAGAGCGATTTCTATTTTCACTAACTCTTCTATTTCACTAAGGAACCAAGGATCAATCCCTGACAAACTAAAAACCTCCTCAATAGTTAGCCCTTGCCTAAAAGACTCCGCGACAAACCATATTCGATGAGCTCCTGGGGTAGAAATTTCTCGACGTAGATCCTCTGAAGGAACTGAGCCTTCTTTGAAATTAGTCGAACCTAGACCAGACACGCCTGTCTCTAAACCTCTTAATGCTTTTTGAAAAGATTCCTTGAAGGTGCGGCCTATCGCCATGACTTCACCGACTGATTTCATTTGAGTCGTGAGACGATCCTCCGCCTGTGGGAATTTCTCAAATGTAAAACGTGGAACCTTAGTAACGACATAATCCAAAGTAGGTTCAAAGGATGCCGGTGTTTTTCCATCCGTAATTTCATTAGCTAATTCATCTAAGGTGTAGCCGACTGCCAATTTCGCCGCTACTTTTGCTATTGGAAAGCCAGTAGCCTTAGAAGCCAAGGCTGAAGACCTAGAGACCCTAGGATTCATTTCTATAACGATAAGCCTGCCATCGCGAGGATTAACTGCAAACTGCACGTTGGAACCACCTGTTTCAACCCCAATTTCGCGCAAAATCCTGAGGGAAGCATCCCGCATCACCTGATATTCTTTATCGGTCAACGTTTGAGCGGGAGCTATAGTAATCGAATCACCAGTATGAACCCCCATAGGATCTAAGTTTTCTATCGCACAAACGATTATGCAATTATCAGCGGCATCACGTACCACCTCCATCTCGAATTCTTTCCATCCCAGCAAGGATTCCTCTATCAGTACTTCACAGGTAGGGGATGTTTCTAGTCCTCGATTACAAATATCCAAAAACTCTTCCTTGTTATAAGCCACCCCACCTCCACTTCCACCTAAAGTAAAGGAAGGGCGAATAATCAAAGGGAACCCAAGTTCTTCAGATATCTTCAATGCAGAATTGACAGATGTAGCGATTTTAGACTTGGCTGATTCTAGGCCAATAGCATCCATAGCAGCGACAAATTTTTTTCTATCCTCAGCCTTCTCGATAGCCTTAATAGAGGCCCCTATTAGCTCAACTCCATATCTTTCCAGAATACCTTGGTCTTCTAATTGTAAGGCGCAATTTAGGGCTGTCTGGCCACCCATTGTGGGAAGTATTGCATCAGGTTTCTCTTTTTTTATAATTTCAGTAACCGGTCCGACAGTTATTGGTTCTATATATGTAGCATCTGCCATTTCTGGATCGGTCATGATGGTGGCAGGATTAGAATTCACCAAAATTATTCTGTAGCCCTCCTCCCTTAACGCCTTACATGCCTGCGATCCAGAATAATCAAATTCGCAGGCCTGCCCAATAACAATAGGGCCAGCTCCAATTATCAAAATTGACTTGATGTCAGTTCGCTTGCCCATACACTTCTATTTAGCCCCTCCAAAAAGCCCAACAAACTCGTCAAACAAAGCTCTGAGATCGTGAGGTCCAGGACTTGCCTCAGGATGACCTTGGAAACCAATAACAGGGAGGCTTTCGTGCTTGAACCCCTGCAAGCTACCGTCAAAATTAGAGCGGTGGGTTACCTTCAAGACAGAGGGTAAAGTTTCCTCCTCGACAACAAAGCCGTGGTTCTGACTTGTTATTAAAACTTTACCCGATTGTAATTCCTTTACAGGATGATTCGCACCATGATGCCCAAACTTCATTTTTTTTGTGCGCCCCCCAAACGCTAAAGCCATCAACTGATAACCCAAGCAAATACCGAAGAGGGGTATCTTAAGTTTGGAAAATTCCTGAATAGCATCAATTGCGTATTCGCAAGGTTCAGGATCGCCTGGACCATTTGAAAAAAATATCCCGTCAGGCTTGTAGCTTAGCGCTACGCTTGGCTCAGTCTTAGCTGGTAGCACTATCACAGAGCATTCTCTTTCCACCAAAAGCCTTAGGATATTAGACTTGATCCCGTAATCATAAACAATGACAGTATGTTTTTTACTAAGTGGAGAAACTTCTTCGCCTGCTAAATTAAGCGGACCCTCTTCCCAACGATATATCTCATTGGTACTCGCCAAAGAAGCTAAATCCTGTCCCGTCAATGAGGGAACATCGGAAGCTTTCTCTATAAGTGAATTTGGCTCTAGGCCTTCGGTGCTAATGCAGCCGCCCAAAGCTCCTTTCTCACGTATTATTCTAGTTAACCTTCTTGTATCGATATCACTAATTGCTACCACATTGTTGCTCTTTAGATAACCACTCAATGACCCTTCAGAACGCCAGTTACTATGATGAGAAGGATAATCTCGGACTATCAAGCCAGAAACTTTGGGGCCAATCGACTCAACGTCGACCTTGTTTATGCCCACATTACCTATGTGCGGGCAGGTCAGCGTAACTATCTGTTTTAAATAGGAAGAGTCAGTAAGAATCTCTTGGTAACCCGTCATTGAAGTATTAAATACAACTTCTCCCACGGTCGAGCCAGGCGCCCCAATGGACCTTCCAAAAAAAATGCTTCCATCAGAAAGCGCTAGAACAGCTGATTCGTTCAATAGTAAAGCCCGCGTGAAAAAAGGTTTTGCCCTTCGAAAACAACTCCCAAAACTATTTTTTCATTCTACTAGAAACAACATCAATAGAGAACCGTCTTTCCACTAGTCAGAGAACAAATAAATATCATTTTGCCAAAAATATTACACCATGCGTAGTTAATCAATTGCTCTAAACAGGTTAATCCCGATCATTCTTTTTCAAAAATCTAGAGTTTCGGGAAACTAAGACGAGGAAAATTTGATTCTACTGGATATTTCAACAGCCAGCTCTAATGCCCTCTTTCCATCCTCCCCAGAGACAACAGGCGAGCTACCATATTGGATGGATCCGACAAAAGCCGCCAGCTCATCATATAGTGCATCCACATCGGTCTTACCTGTTTCTAAAACTCGTATCGATTGGCCGAGTTCATCAGAATCTTCAGCCGATTCAAAAAACATGGCTTCATGAGTCAGAAAATTCAGGAAATACTTACCACTTTTACAATGAACCTCAACGTCTCTGACTGTTTCAGTGGATACTCTACTCGCCCCTAATTCGGCTACCGAACCATTTTTGAAGAAAACCATCGCATTTGCGATATCAATAAAATCAGTAATAACAGCCGCGCCTGTCGCCTGAACATCAACAACCTCACTATTCGAAAGACTTAAAACTAAATCGAGATCGTGGATCATCAGGTCCAAAACAACGTCAGTATCGGTACCTCGAGGCTGATGGCGGGAAAAACGACGAGTTTTTATCTTAGTTGGCGACTTTAAGAGATGGGAGACTTTTCTTATCACGGGATTAAACCTCTCCAGATGCCCTACCTGTAACACAACTTGCTTATCTTTCGCCAAGGCAACGAGCTCATTCGCCTCATTAACATTTTCGGTAAGAGGCTTTTCTACTAAACAATGAATCCCACGAGACAGACACTCTTTAGCTACCTCATAATGCATTCCAGACGGTACAACTATCGATAAAATATCAACCTTGGGTAATAAGGTTTTATAGTCTTTGTGGGCTTCAACATTGTAACGGCCTGATATTTCTTTCACTCTATCAAAATTAGTGTCCGCCAAACCGACAAGCCTCACCCCTGGTATGCGCTGATACTTCTCTGCGTGGAAGGCGCCTAAATATCCCACTCCGATTACTCCAGCCCGTAATTTAGACATACTTCATAGAGGCTCTCCAGAACCGAAATTGATCTAGTTGGATATATTTATTCTCGTTATCTAGAATAGCTTGTTTATGCCAAACCAAGAACATCTTGCATGTCAAAGAGACCAGGCTCTTTTCCATCCAACCATCTTGCCGCCACGATCGCCCCTGTCGCAAAAGCGGAGCGATCGGAGGCTCGGTGTGTTATCTCTATCCTCTCTCCCTTTCCAGCGAATAAAACTGTATGGTCTCCCACAATATCTCCTGCCCTCACTGTTTCAAAACCAATAGTTTCCTTTTTTCTAGGCCCTGTTCGACCCTCTCTGCCGAAAACAGCGACACTTTTTAAATCAGATCCCTTCTTCTTTGCGACAATCTCTCCCAAGCGTAGAGCGGTGCCTGATGGAGCGTCTATTTTGTCACGATGATGCGCCTCTATTATCTCAACGTCGAACTGATCGGCGAGTATTTCGGCCGCTAATTCGACTACTTTAAAAGAGAGATTGACGCCTATGCTCATATTTGGCGCTAAAACTATTGGAATGTGGGAGGACGAGCTTGTGACAGCACTTATCTTATCCCCAAAACCAGTAGTACCGATTACAATCGGCATCTTATTGTCACAGCAAAATCTAACTGTATTAAGCGTAGATTCTGGGATAGAAAAATCAATTAAAACGTCGACCTTTCCTATAAAAGCGTCTAATGAGTCCGTCAAGCAGCAACCATTAGGATGAACCCCGGCCAAATCTCCCGAATCTAACCCCAAAAAAGGCGAATCTTTTTTTTCTATAGCAACGCCGACCTTACAATCTTCTCTATTTGATATCTGTCGAGTAATTTCTCGTCCCATCTTGCCTGCGGCACCCAAAATCCCAATACGAGTAATTTTTTGCTTCATTTGGATTATCTAGCTCTCTAACTGAATTTTACATCATCAAAAAATTTCTTTACGCCATCGAGCCAAGATGAAGTTTTTGGACTGTGTTTAACTCCTCCATCTGACAGAGAAAGAGCAAACTGCCGCAATAGGTCCTTTTGATTTGAACTAAGTTTTATTGGAGTCTCTATTTCCACTCGACAAATCAGATCTCCTATAGCCCCGCCCCTTACAGATTTTACCCCTTTTCCACGTAATCTGAACATCTTTCCTGTTTGGGTTTCACTTGGGATTTTCAATGTAACCTTTCCGTCGATTGTTGGAACCTCAAGCTGGCCTCCCAACACGGCGGTTGGAAAGTCTATCGGTACCTCGCATAAAAGATTATTACCATCGCGCTCAAAAATTTGGTGCCGCTTGAGCTCAATATTGACGAAGAGATCACCTGAAGGACCGTTCAAACCAGCTTCGCCCTCTCCGGTCAGTCTAACCCGATCGCCCTCATCCACACCGGCGGGTATTTTCACGGAGATCGTTTTTGACCCCCTCACTTTTCCCGCGCCGCTGCATTCATGACATGGATCTGGGATAATCTTACCTGCCCCCCTACACTTTGGACAGGTTTGTTGGACGGAAAAAAATCCTTGCTGCATACGAACCTGGCCAGATCCTCCACAATGATCACAGGTCACCGGAGGCTTCCTCGATCTCGAGCCGCTTCCGTCGCAAGCAGTACACTCTACCAAAGTTGGGACGCGGATCTTAACTTCCGTACCGAAAACAGCCTCCTCTAGAGATAGTTCGAGATTATAGCTAAGGTCGCTTCCTCGATGGGCTCTAGCGCCACCCCTACCGCCCCCAAAAATATCACCAAATACACTATCAAATATATCCCCAAATCCGGCCTGGCCAGAAAATCCGCCACCAGCATTAGCATCTACTCCGGCATGACCGAATTGATCATAAGAAGCACGTTTATTACTATCGCTCAGGACATCAAAAGCCTCCTTAGCCTCTTTAAATTTTTCCTCTGCTGAAGGATCATCTGGATTTCTATCCGGATGAAATTTCATTGCAAGACGTCTATAGGCCTTTTTCAGCTCCCCCTCTGAAACCGAGCGATCAACTCCAAGTACCTCATAATAGTCTCTTTGAGCCATAGGTATCTCTAGCCTATGCTCTTAAAAAAATTTAAAATTCCCAAACTACTTTCCAAGACAACTAATCCTTTTCGTTTTTGACTTCCTCGAAATCTGCATCTACTACATTTTCATCCTGCTTTTCTGAATCACCGCCTCCCTCAGCAGCATCCGCTGGTTGTGTTACATCCCCCTCGGCTGCCTTATAAGCTTTTTCGGCAATTTTTCCGGCCGCTTCAGCTAAAGCTTGAGTATCTGCAATTATCACATCTGATTCCTCTTTCGCCAAAGACGCTTTTAGCTTTTCAATAGCATTTTTTACTACCTCTGCTTCTTCATTCTCAACTTTATCGCCAAGTTCCTCTAGAGATTTCTCGGTTGAGTGTATCAGTGATTCAGCTTGATTCTTGGCGTTGACCATCTCTTGGAATTTTTTATCTTCATCTGCGTGAGACTCAGCGTCTTTTACCATTTTCTCTATCTCTTCTTCGGAAAGCCCACTTGAAGCCTTTATCACAATGGATTGTTCTTTACCTGTCGCCTTATCAGTTGCTGACACATTCAGAATACCATTCGCATCAATATCAAAAGCCACCTCGACTTGAGGCACGCCCCTCGGGGCTGGAGGTATATCGGCCAAATCAAACCTACCGAGAGATTTATTCCCTGATGCTTTTTCCCTTTCACCTTGCAAGACATGGACTGTAACAGCAGTCTGATTGTCATCTGCTGTTGAGAAAACCTGTTTGGCATTCGTGGGTATTGTAGTGTTCTTCTCAATCAGTTTTGTCATAACCCCACCGAGAGTTTCGATTCCTAGAGACAGGGGAGTCACATCTAAAAGCAAAACATCCTTAACATCGCCCCCTAGCACTCCAGCTTGCACTGCAGCGCCCATTGCCACAGCCTCATCCGGATTTACGTCCTTACGAGGCTCTTTTCCGAAAAACTCGCCAACGACGGACTGCACTTTAGGCATGCGTGTTTGCCCCCCTACGAGTATCACTTCATCAACGTCAGAGGGTGACAATTCAGCGTCCTTAAGGGCAACCTTAATCGGTTCGACTGTTCTGCTTATTAAATCCTCGACTAGTGCTTCCAATTTTGCTCTAGAAATCTTCACATTGAGATGTTTTGGACCACCGGCATCTGCAGTGATATAGGGTAAATTTACATCTGTCTGCTGACTTGATGATAACTCTATTTTCGCCTTCTCAGCAGCTTCCTTCAGTCTCTGTAGTGCCAATGGATCACTATGTAAATCGATACCTTGTTCCTTCTTGAACTCGTCAGCAAGAAAATTGATTAGCCGCAGATCAAAATCCTCACCACCCAAGAAGGTATCGCCATTTGTTGACAGCACTTCAAACTGTTGCTCCCCATCAACCTCTGCGATCTCGATGATTGACACATCAAAGGTTCCCCCGCCCAAATCATAGACAGCAATCTTTGAGTCACCCTTATGATGGTCCATTCCATATGCTAACGCCGCTGCAGTAGGTTCATTTATTATTCGCTTAACGTCTAAACCTGCTATCTTCCCAGCGTCCTTGGTCGCCTGTCTTTGGGAATCATTAAAATAAGCAGGCACAGTGATCACAGCTTCCTCAATATCTTCGCCTAAATAATCTTCCGCAGTTTTCTTCATTTTCATAAGGACACGGGCAGAGATCTCCGGGGGAGCCATTTTCTTACCGTCCGCCTCCACCCAGGCATCTCCATTATCGGCTTTCACTATGTTATAAGGAACCATCTCTTTATCCCTCGAGACCACCTCATCTTCAAACTTCCGTCCAATCAACCTTTTGACCGCAAATAAAGTATTAACCGGGTTAGTTACTGCTTGTCTTTTAGCGGCCTGTCCAACCAATACTTCCTCATCGCTCGTAAACGCCACTATAGAGGGAGTTGTCCTGCCTCCCTCACTGTTCTCTATCACTTTGGATTTTCCTGCCTCTAAGACAGAGACACAGGAGTTAGTTGTTCCTAAATCTATACCAATAATCTTACTCATTTTCCTTACCTTTTTAAGAATTTTTAGCTATAAAGTGGCTTGATTTACATTCAAATTTACGAAGATTTTTCAGACTTCTCTGAGGAGACGACTACCAAAGCCGGCCGAACGAGTCTCTCATGCAGCAGGTATCCTTTTTGAAAAACCTTTACAACGACACCCGCGGGCTTTCCTTCCACGTACTCTGTAGTCATGGCTTGATGTTTTTCTGGGTCGAAAGATTCATCAAGAGGATCCAACTCTTTCACTTCTAGCCTACCCAATGTGTCAGAAAACATTTTTAAAGTAAGGTCAAAACCTTCTTTGATAGCCGAAATTTCTGTTCCCTCTTCTGCGCTTGCGACACCTAGTTCTAGGCTATCTTTCAGCGGTAAAATTTCTTTTACAAATTTTTCTGTCCCGAACTTGTGGGCAGACTGAACATCCTTCGCAGCTCGTTTTCTAACGTTATCTAGTTCTGCCTTGGCTCGTAGCAAAGATTCTTCTAGTTCTTTGTTTCTGTTTTCGAGCTCAGCTATTTTTGAGGATTCTACTGTCTCCTCATCGGTAGAGCCATTATCCTCACCTTCATCGTTTGTTTCTCCTAATTTGTTCTTATCTTCTGGATGCGATTCAGCAGTCTTTTCTGAGAGGTCAATAGGGTCTTCTGTCTCAATCCGACTGTTCAACTCATCATCTTCGTGCACGTTAGTTATCCCCGGTTTAACAATATTTACCCGGCAATAAAGACTATTTTCGGGCTTACAATGGAATATATGGACTAGTTTTTGGAATTCAAGGCCGAACTCAACATTTTCGCGGTTAGATCGACTATCGGGATAACTCTTTGGTACTCCATTCTTGTTGGTCCTATCACTCCTAAGACACCTAGCGTTTTGTGCTCACTTTCATAAGTTGAGGTGACCACAGTACAGTCATCGAGGACATCATAGCCCGACTCTTCTCCGATAAACAGTTGAACCCCTGAAGCATGAATTGCCTGGTCTAAGAGATGCAAGATATCCCTTTTTTGATTAAAAGCCTCGAACAAGTTGCGTAACTTATCGATTTGACTAGGGTCATACAAATTCATTAAGTTCGTCTGTCCTGCCAGCACATAATCCTTGTTTTCATTTTGCTGGGTAAGAAAGACTTTTTGGGACATTTCTATGGCTAGAGCCATAAGACGATCCATTTCCTGCCTCGCCTCTGTCATCTCAGTTATAAGGCCGTTTTTTACTGCTCTGATATCTCTCCCAGCAAATGCGCTTGTTAGGTAATTTGCAGCCTCCGTCAAAGCCGACTGTGAGTAAGCTTTTTCTGTCTTGATAATTCTGTTTTCTACTTCGCTGTCATTGGTAACCAAAATTGCCAATACACGATTATCGTTAAGAGATAGAAATTCAACTTGTCGCAGAGCTTTGCCAGTGGATACAGGGACCATAACGAGTCCGGCCATTTTTGTGACATCAGAAAGCAATCGAGAAGTTTTATTTAATAGAGAATCTACGGTTCCCTCGGGTTCCATATGACTTTCCATTTTTTCTATCTCTAACTGGGTTAGATCCCTAAACGTGACCATTTTGTCCACAAACAGGCGATAGCCTTTGACTGTTGGAATGCGACCGGCAGAGGTATGGGGTGAGGTAATTAGACCCATCTCCTCCAAATCCGACATAACATTTCTTATGGTCGCTGGGCTCAAATCTAACTTCGCGTCTCTCGCAAGAGTCCGAGAACCAACGGGCTGCCCATCCAAGATATATCTTTCTACTAGCTTCTTAAAAAGATGTTGAGATCTATCTTTTAGTTCCATACTAGGGTTTTGGCTCATCGTTTCTGTGTTTTGCTACAATTTACGGTTTGTTACTATCACCTAGTAAAAATCTACCATTGTCTGATGCTGCATGCAAAAGCTACTTTGGTCTGAGAGGAACAAAATGTTAACTTGTTACAGATTAAAACAATGTTTAGCTACTATTCAGGGTAAAACTTATGTTTAAGTGTGTGGGGATTTTGACACAAAGCACAGGAGACGGCGTATCGAGAGCTTTTCGCGCCACCCTGTCAGTACTAGAAAAACGAGAATGCAGCGTTTATTTTTTAAAAGACACCCCGAGGCCGGTTGTCCCAGAAAAGTATTCCATGTTAGAGATATCGGAGTTTGCCGATAATTGCGATTTGGTAATCTCGGTGGGCGGAGATGGTACTCTCTTACACACCGCAGGCCTCCTGTATCCTAAAGATGTTGCACTGATGGGCATTAATCTAGGTCGACTTGGTTTTCTTACAGATTTACAACCTGAGAGAGTAACTACAGAACTGGACGCTATTTTAGGCGGCGCCTTCCAGACTGAAAAAAGGAGCGTTCTAGGCTACAAGGTATACAGGGGAGATAACAAGATCGCCGAGGGGAACGCAGTAAATGACGTAGTTATTCATAAATGGAATATCGCGAAACTAATCACGCTAAGCACCTATGTAAATAAAAAGTTTCTACATTCGCAAAGATCTGATGGAATATTAGTGGCAACGCCCACAGGCTCTACAGCTTATGCTTTATCCGGAGGCGGCCCAATTTTAGAACCAGATGTAGACGCCTTGGCACTGGTTCCGATTTGCCCACATACCCTTACAAATAGACCCATAGTCATTAATGATACTGCCCAGATAGAGATCTTCGTTGACACTGAAACCGAAGATGAAGCCAGGCTTACCTGTGACGGAAACTTTAAAGCAGATTTAAAAGCTGGTGACAGAATCAATATTTTTCAGCGCAACCAAAAGATTAGACTGATACATCCAGCGGATCATGATCATTTTTCCAATCTGAGAGCTAAATTGAATTGGGGAAGAAGTCCTTGCTAACAGGCCTGAAAATAAAGAATTTTGTATTGGTCGATAATGTGGATATCGAGTTTCATGAGGGGTTAACTGTACTCTCCGGAGAAACGGGCGCAGGAAAATCGATTATAATCGAGGCGATCTGTCTCGCCCTCGGAAAAAGAGCGAATTCCAACCTAGTTCGTGCTGAAACTGACAAGGCAGAGATTACAGCAACATTTGAAATCACCCCTGATAGTCCAGCCTGCTCATTATTGAAAGAATTTGACTACGAACACGAGGAGTGCGTCATTAGAAGGGTAATATTTCACGGGGGCAAATCGCGAGCATATTGTAACGAAAACCCTGTGACCACTGGTTTTCTGAAAAATCTATCCGGTCACTTGGTTGATGTACACGCGCAACAACAAAGCCAACACGTACTTGAAAGCCAGTATCAGCGTCAACTACTCGATTGTTATACCGACTCCAAACGAAATAATGATGCAGTCAACAATATTTATGGACAATGGAAAAGGCTTAAGCAGGAGCTCTCCTCTCTGGAGAGCAACAAAGGCAAATCACATAGGATGGAACTACTTGAATATCAATTGAAGGAGCTAGATTCACTATCCCTTGACTCCATCGAGCTTGCAAGTATCGAGGATCACCATAAAAATTTAACCTTCTCTGAGAACAATCAACAAGTTTATTCTGAAATCCAAAATATTTTGGACAACGAGCAAAACGGTGCCCTCCAGGCCTTGCATAGAGCATTTAATGCATTGAAAAAAGTGAAGTCTCAAGACAAAGACAATTTGAACATGACACTTGAACAAGCCAGCGAATTAATCAAAGAAGTCTTTAGAGAAACGGAGCGCGCCCAAGAAACAAACCAAGTAGATTCCCAACAGCTTCGCGAAACTGAAGCAAGGTTATCGGAACTGCACGAGTTAGCCCGAAAGCATGAATGCTCGATTAAAGAATTAGGCACTATTCACGACGCCCTTAACGCAGAAAGAAAAGAAATAGAAGCTGAAAGCGAAAAGACACAAAACATCAAAAAGCAAATATTAGCCTTAGAGAGTGATTACAAGAAAGAAGCAGAATGTTTAACGGCAAAGCGGAAAAGTGGCTTGGCGAAAATGGCTTCCGACATAACCAGCAGGTTAGCTACTCTTGGAATTCCAGAAGTAAAGTTCGATATCCAACTTGAACGCCGACTCGAAATAGAACCGATAAAAAATGGACATGAGAACGTTAGGTTCGTGATAGCTACCAATCCTGGTCAGGAATTAGCAGATTTAGCAAGCGTAGTTTCCGGCGGGGAGCTATCTAGAACAAGTTTAGCAATCCAAGAGGTGATTTCATCAAAACTCAAAATTCCTACACTGATTTTCGATGAAGTTGACACGGGCATAGGTGGTTCTACCGCGACTGTTGTAGGACAGAAATTACGAGAGGTGTCAGGAAACTGCCAAGTTCTTTGTATCACTCATTCCCCTCAAGTGGCGTCCGCAGGCGATCATCATTATTTAATCAACAAAAAAACTAAGAAGAAGAACTCGTTCGTAGAGATTAGACACCTCACCCTTGAGGCTAAGGAATCAGAAATATCACGAATGCTAGGTGCTACCACTCCGAAGGGTACGGCTTTAGAGCATGCAAGAGAACTAATAAGATCCTTTAAAGCCGCAACTTGAGGGTACAGCTATCAGACGGATTCCTTTGGGCGCACATACAGAACTAAACTGTGCTCCTCAACGACGAACCCATGCTCCTCAGCAATTTGATTTTGAATTCTCTCTATTTCCTCACTGAAAAATTCAACCACCTCACCAGTATCCATTCTTACCATGTGATCATGATGAGATTCGGCCCTTAATTCAAACACAGAGTTGGTACCATTGAAATTGTGCCTGGTAACAAGGCCAGCAGCCTCAAACTGAGTTAACACCCGATATATAGTTGCCAAACCTATCTCTTCCCCTTTTGAAAATAGGTACTTATAAACATCCTCAGCACTCATGTGCTTCAAATCTGAGCCTTCTAAAATTTCAAGAATTCTCATTCTAGGCAAAGTCGCCTTCAATCCCGCTTTTTTCAATCCTTGTACGTCCATGGCTTTCCTAGCAGAGTAAATTTATGAGAGCATTATAACCGATTTTCGCGTAAACTTTTATCTAAATTAGCCTTTTCAATCAAATTACGGAATAGTTTTCTAGAGTCTAGTCAAGGACATACAGTTTGACATCCAATTTTTCCTATAGGATTAAAACAGCAAGGAATCCATTTAGATGAAATCGATATTACTGGTATATTTGATTATTTTTATGTCCACCCTTACGGGTTGCTCCTCCAAACTGATGGACGCGAAAATACCCAACATTGGTGATCTGCCCTTCATACATCGTATTAATATCCAACAAGGAAACGTGATTACCCAGGACATGCTGGCGCAGCTCGAGCCAGAAATGGAGAAAAAGAAAGTTCTGTTCATCATGGGCACTTCGGTAATCGAAGATACCTTCAACTCAAGGCAATGGGATTACATTTACACATATCAGATAGGTGGTGGGGAATATGTCAAACGGAGGATTACACTTCATTTCGACGAAAAGGAACTACTTCATTCGATAACTGGGGATGTAGGTCTATCTGATTCCCCTCTTGTCGCGAAGATACATAAAGATACCAAAGTATCTGTGCCTCGATACAAAGATAAACCTTGGAAGCAGAGAATGAAAGAGAAACTTCCTTTCGTCAAGGAGGTAGCTATAACCGAAGAAGCTTCTGAGGAAGAAACCGAAGCGTATTCCAAAGAATTAAAAACCATACAAGATGAAAGAAGGAGGGCGGCAAGTCATCTAGAGGAGGGAATTCAGCCCGGACCGGGGTTAAAACCGTTAAAGAGCAGTCCTCAACCAGAAAACGAAAAAGAGGCGGCTGATGGTTAAAAAAGCGTTAATTAGACACTCCCCTTTTTTGCCTTCTTCTTCGTAGTTCCTTTGGATCACATTGGAGCGGACGATATATTTCTAGCCTGTCGCCCTCTCTAAGGACCTCTTCTAACGTAACTTCGCTACCAAAAATTCCATAGGTGTTGCTGTCGGACCCAAACGAGTCAAAGCCGTCAAGTTTTTTAACAGCCTCAAGGGCCTCGTAAACTTTAGCCCCTGCATTCAAACTCAAACAAGCCACCAGCGTATCTCGTGGCCTCGCAAAAACAACTGTGATTTTCAAAACGTTAGCCTAATAGCTCGTAAGCCCTCTTCCGAAAAGACCTCATTAAAGTCATTGCAACTGGCTTTGATGCCGCGTTTAAAGCAATATCCAGAAGCTTATTTTCTGCTTCAAAATCGAGCTCTAACTTCACCTTACATCCGCTTTCAGTGGGGACAAACGACCATGCTCCCTTTAAATATTTGAACGGCCCCTCAGAAAACTCTAAACTTATAGCTCGCCCAAAATTGAGTCGATTATTAGTTGTCAAAGAATAGGAAAACCCTCCTTTTCTTATCGTGATCGATGCTCTCATACTTTCATCATCTTCTTCGATGACTCTACTTCCTACACACCAAGGTAAAAATTCGGCATAAGACCCCACATCATTCACGATTTCGTAAATTTTTGAGGCCTCAAAAGGCATTAAGACTGATTCTAGGACACGAGCCACAACTAACTTACTCAAAAAATTAAACTAAATACTTTTAGGCCTATTCGGTCCAAGCCACTAGAGTTGACCAGAACCGCTGCAACACCCAAGGGGGCAACAACCTTCACCAATAAAATAAGCACTTTTGCGCGTAGCTTCCACTCCTTAGCCTCTATTCCTAACCACTCCAGCGCTGTGTCGGATTTAAGTCGCCAACCCGAAAATAACACAATCAATAAACCACCAAGAGGCAGCATAATTGAAGTGCTTAAAAATTCACTTATCTCAAAAAAGTTTTTGCTAAATATTGTTATGTCACCCCAAATATTAAAAGATAACAGTGAAAAGACACCCAAAAGCCAAGCGCCAGCACCCCCTATTAGGGTCGCTTTGACTCTAGTTAATCTTCCACCCTCCAGCATCCAAGCGACAATCGGTTCCAAAAGAGAGATGGCAGAAGTCCAGGCTGCAATAGATAATAAAACAAAGAAAAGCGTTCCCAAAATCTGACCAAAAGGCATGGCACCAAAAGCAACTGTTAGGGTAACAAAAACCAAGCCAGGCCCCTGTCCTGCCTCTAACCCATAGGCGAACACTATCGGGAAAATTGCTAGTCCTGCCGACAGGGCAACTAGGGTATCGGCTATTCCTATCATAGCAGAGGTACGAATGATCGGTGTTTGCTTCGGAAGATAAGCGCCGTAAATCATTAGGGAACCCATTCCCAAACTCAGGCTAAAAAATGCCTGCCCCAGAGCAATAAGGATACTCTCTCCGGTCAAGGCAGAAAAATTAGGTCTAAACAAATAAACGAGCGCATCCCCAAAGTTTCCAACAACCGCAGAATAGCAAACCAGACCAAAAAGCATCAGAAATAGAATGGGCATAAGTGACTTCACCGTCATCTCGAGGCCTCTTTTCAGACCTCTACCAACCATGTAGCAAGTGACTACCAGAAAGATGCTATGCCAAACCAACATGGCAGATGCAGATTCTGTCAGTCTATTGAAGAAAACCTCCGCGCTTTGAGGTCCGATAGTCTCCATGGTGCCGGTTACAAAATAAAAAGTATATGCCAGGGACCAACCCGCAATTACGGAATAAAAAGAAAGGATAAGAAAGCCGGCAACAATTCCCAGCAATCCGACCAAGCCCCATTTTTCCGAAAGCTTAGCCCCAATTGCCAAGTTTTTCATAGCGTTTATGGGGCTAGCTCGGCCGTGTTTCCCAAGCATCACCTCGCAAATCATTACTGGAAGTCCTACCAACAGAACGCATAGCAAATAAACTAGAACAAAGGCCCCTCCTCCATTCTCTCCTGTAACATATGGAAAGCGCCAAATATTACCCAACCCAACTGCAGAGCCTGTTGCCGCTAAAATAAAAACCCAGCGCGAGGACCAAGTTTCATGTTTGATATCAGTACTCAATTTTTTTCCCGAGGAAATATCTCAAAAAGGCCTACATTGTGTTCCATCCCAAGGTGTTGAGCAACTTTAAAAACCCAAAAGTAATAGATCACCTGATTTAAATAACTAGTCCTTCTGTCGAATTGCTATAATTATGTTGTTTCAAGCTCTGCAGTTGAATTTTATAAATGGTCAAAAAAAATAAAACTCTGAAAGACTCGCTCATTTCTAAAAACAGAAAAGCCAGACACGACTATCTTATAGAGGAGTCGTTAGAAGCCGGGATAGCTTTAGAGGGCTGGGAGGTAAAAAGCTTGAGGGCGGGTAAGGTTCAAATAAGGGATGCTTATATATCCATCAAAAACTACGAGGTGAGTTCAATCGGCTTACTAATCACTCCATTGCCTTCCGCCTCTACTCACGTCGAGGCCACCCCTTCTCGCTCGCGAAAACTACTACTAAAAAAGAAAGAAATAGACAAATTACGTGGGGCTATCGAGAGAAAAGGCTTAACCGGCGTTATACTGAGTCTCTATTGGAAAAAAAATTTAGTGAAGGTTGAGATTGGGATAGCTAGAGGTAAAAAACTTTATGACAAAAGAGCGGCCGAAAAGCAGCGGGATTGGGAAAGAGAAAAGGTTAGGTTAGGTAAAGCTAAATTTAAGGGATAAAACTACCTTTTATATCAAACCAACGATATACTCTTTGGATTGGGGGCGTCATGGCTTCGACGTGGGTAATGACGCTGAAAGGGCATGCCGAGGGGCAGAACACCTCGTAAATACAGCTGCAAACAATATATAGTTGCCAACGACGACAACTACGCACTCGCTGCTTAATAACCAGTAGAGTGCCGTCTAGCTCCGATTCGCTTGTGGGTTGGAGGTCTAGGCGTCATTTACACAAGCAAGCGTTGTTCTTTTGGTTAGGGAGAATGACGTTAACTTTTCTAACCTAGTTAGTTACCTTCCCTGCCCATCGGGTAGTAACTAGCGAAATTTAAAGACCGGGCTAAGCATGTAGAACGGACAGAAGAAGGCTTGCGGACGCGGGTTCAACTCCCGCCGCCTCCACCAAACAAAAGGACGATAATGTCCAAATAAATACAAAAAGCCCCATAAGATGGGCTTTTTTATTGTATGCTTTTTAATAATAAGTATGACTTAAGGAGAACACTCAGTCGCAAATTAGATCGAGAATCTACAAGCTATCAAGCACTGATTGGTGAGATCAGGGCGAGCTTAGCGCGTTGGACGCTTGAAAATACGTCCCAGTCCGTGAGCAATCTACCTTACGACCTTGGTTTAAGGATGCGCAATTTCAGTCGGAGCTTTCGCCGTTGGACGAACACAACACCGACTCAGTATCGCAAATTGCAAAGGTAATGGTTTCGGGGCAATGGCTCCCGTTCACGGTTGGCACCTGCCATCATCACTCGCTAACCAACGGCCGGCAAAGAGTACATACACATCACCTTTCCCCCGTTTCGTCGCCCGACCCAGCCAGCCATCAGGGTCCACTAGACTCTCATATACTTTCAGGACGATGCTAATCAAGTTATGATTTAGGCATCAATATTTGGGGGTTCTAAACATGGGTGATTCAATTGAAGTTATCGCCGACAGTATTCTAAGCAATAGTGTAGGACGAGCCGGCGGTGCTCCAGGTGTGGTAGCTATGGCAACGGACAGTTCAGATAATTTTTACGAGGGTGCTGCCGGAGTACGAGAGCTTGGTGAAGCTAACCTAATGACCACCGATTCTGTGATGCTTCTCGCCTCTTGTACCAAAGCGTTGGTCGGAACCGCGCTAATGCAATTAGTTGAAGAAGGGCTGGTCTCCTTAGATGACCCAGCCAAAGAGTTTACTCCCGAGATCGCAAACATTCAGGTCCTAGATGGCTTTAAACCTGATGGAGAGCCAATTCTGAGAAAACCTAAAAGCGATATTACCTTAAAAGAACTAATGCTTCATACCTCGGGCCTTGGGTATGACTTTTTTAGCGAAGATCTACTCAAATATAGAAATTTAAAAGAAATTCCCTCCATTTTGTCCTGTACTTTTGACTCAGTTCGAGATGTGCTGCTACATGATCCCGGCCAGAACTGGACCTACGGATGCGGCATTGATTGGGTGGGACTTGCTTGCGAAGCAGTACGAGGAAAACGACTCGGGGAGGTGCTTAAAGAGTACATTTTTTCGCCGCTAGAGATGCGCGATATTGCTTTTACAATGACGGATTCGATGCGCGATCGTCTGGTGACCATCCATCAGCGCGACGAAAGCGGACAACTCACTGCGCAGCCTGACTTGATACTGCCGCAGCCTCCAGAGATGGACATGGGAGGCCACGGCTTGTACTCCACCATTGGCGAATATATGAAGTTTATACGTATGATAATCAATAATGGTAACGGACCTCAAGGTCGCGTACTAAAGGCTGAAACTGTAAAACAAATGACTAAAAACGGCTTGGGCAATTTAAAAAGTGGTGCTTGGAACAGCTCCAATCCCGCTCTGGCGAATTCCGGTGATTTTTTTCCTGGTCTCACGAAATCATGGGGTTTAACCTTTCAGGTCAATGATGAACAAGCGCCAACAGGTCGACCTGCTGGGCAGCTCTCTTGGGCCGGTATTGCTAACAGTTTTTACTGGATCGATCGCAAAAATGGAATAGGAGGCATGTGGAGCAGCCAGATCTTACCTTTTCAAGATATTGCTTCCTATCCAGGCTTCGTGGATTTCGAAACTGCCGTTTATCGTTCCTTTAATATAGAAAAAAAATAATACTGAAGAGCTCATTGGCTAGGTTTATTAAGAATTCCGGTTAGAATTAGATACGAGCAATGCGAGCGCATAGTCGACCCAGCTAGCCTAACCTGCCGAAGCGACCGGCGCTGCCGATTCTTCGTTTATCAAAAGAGATCACTGTTGTGATTGCACCCTAGCTACACTTAAAGCCCTCAAATTGGTGTGCAGCACAGTGCCTGAATTCTTCCAGGTATTTAGGCAACCCGCCGGGATACATAAGCATTTCTTTCTTTTTTCCAGGAATATTCGCGCCCATGTACCAGGAATCAGCCTTTGGAAAGAGAGTTTGGTCTGCGATCTCAGCTATTTTCTCTCGCCAAATATTCTCGAAGCTTTCTTCGGTTTCAAACCGAGAGAACTTTTTGTCTCTGATATACAAAAGGAGCTCAATTATACACTCTCCTTGGTATTCAGCACTTGAAGGTCCGTTACAAAAGCCTGTGGGTGCCTGAGGACCGTAGCCCATTAACATGTTAGGAAATTTCGAAGTTGCCAAACCTAAATGCGTCTTCACTCCATCTGACCATCTTTCTCCAAGAGTGTTCCCATCAGTATCAGCTATGTCTATACTTGTGAGACCACCCGTCACAGCATCAAAACCGGTAGCAAACACTACGATATCGAACTCATACTCCCTCTCGCTAGTCACAATCCCAGATTTAGTCATTTCAACAATTGGTTCATCCCTCAAACACACCAGCTCAGTATTCTCATAGTTAAAGATATCGAAATACCATTGCTCTAGTGAAGGTCGCTTCACTGCGTAGGGATGTGGCGGTTCAGTAGGCGCTAACTTTTCTGCCAAATCTTTATCTTTTATCCTCTCTCGGGTTTTCTTTTTCCAAAATTCATATGCGGTTCTATTCACCTTTTCATCGGTAAATACATCATGATAGGTTCCCAGCCAAAAATTAAACCCGCCTGCTTGCCAGAGTTTTTCATAGGTCTCTTCCCTTTCTACATCGGAAACATCCGCTCCCGAAGTTGGTATGAAGTCAAAATCAAAGCCGCCAAAACATTCTCCACGACGTTTGAATCGACCAGGTAATTCCTCTTTCATTCGCTCGTTCTCTTTTGGACCGTAATCTTTCTGACCCATGGGAAGGTACATATTAGGTGTACGTTGAAAAACTGTAAGATGCTTTGAAACGAGTGCCGCTTCTTGTGCGACCTGAATTCCACTGGCACCCGTGCCTATCACGGCCACCCTCTTCCCTTTTAAGTCCAACCCATCTTGAGGCCAAAGCGCAGTATGATGAGCATCCCCTTCAAACAGTCCCATTCCGTTTAACTTGGGAATAAATGGTTTGGAAGCAAACCCAGTGCATATGACGATAAATTTCGCCGACATTGCGCTTCCAGTGTCGACCTCAAGTCCCCAGCTGTCAGTATTCTCGTTGAACCTAGCTTTTGATAACCGGCAGTTTAGGCTGACATCCTTAAGAAGATCCAATTTCTCGCCTACATAATCGAAATAAGCCCTCATTTCTGACCATCCCGGAAAGCGTTCCTTCCAACGCCACCCTGACCACAACTCTTTTCGGGAGAATTGATAGATCTCGCAGTGGGTATCTACCCTGGCTCCTGGATAACAATTCCACTGCCAGATTCCCCCCAGGCCGCCACTTGCCTCTAGGAGATGTACTTTAAATCCCTCTTCCCTTAAGCGTATTAATTGATAGACCCCAGAGAAACCTGCGCCGACGATTACCACATCAAATTTATTAGAATCAGCCAAAAAAACCCCCATTGCTATTTTATTTTGCCATAGACCATTAATACGCTAAAAATACCATTTAAGATCTAATACAATAAAAATTCACTATCACATTATTTTAATGGTTATTTTAAAGAAGAGAGGATTTTATTCTCTCTGGAAAAGGTAATTTTTGTCATTACATTTCCGAGCCGATAAAATTTATAGACATTGGTTAATGATGCTAATCTTTTATAAAAGGAGGAGGCGTTGGATACGAAGACATCAGAACCTAACCTACAACTGGACTACGATGTAGTGGTTGTCGGGGCTGGCTTCGCAGGTATATATGCTCTCTGGAAAGCGAAAAAAATGGGATACAAGGTAAAGGGATTCGAACGTGCCTCTGATGTAGGGGGCACCTGGTTTTGGAACTCTTACCCGGGTGCTCGGTGCGATGTTGAGAGTTACAATTACGCCTACTTTTTCGATGACAGTATTGTTCGGGACTGGGAATGGTCAGATGCCTGTGCTGGTCAGGAGGAGATACAACGCTATCTTAGATTCGTCGCCGACCGTTGTGCGGTTTTGGAGGACATCTCTTTTAATACAAAAATCGAGTCAGTCCAATACGTAGAAGCACCCGGACTCTGGCACTTATCTTATTCTAATGATAAGAGCCTAACTTGTCGTTATCCGATACTCGCTATAGGAGCTCTTTCAGAACCGAAAAAACCTGACATCGAGGGGGTCGCAGACTTCGTGGGAGACACTTATTTTACCTCTAACTGGCCACGCGACAGTTTGGTAGATTTTAACGGAAAACGAGTAGGTGTAATTGGTACGGGGTCGTCGGGCGTTCAAGCAATACCAGAAATAGCAAAAGCAGCAAGCGAGCTTTATGTTTTTCAACGAACTGCAAATTATGTTACTCCAACCCGATCAGGCCCGATGGAAACAGAATTAGTATTAAGCATCAAAAAAGATCCGAAAGCTGTTCGACGAGCGGCAAGAGAAAGTTTTGGTGGGCATACACCTCTCGCAATGGGGGAAGAACGCTACCTAGAACTTGATGAGGAGGGGCGAGAGAGAGCCTTACAAAAAGCATGGGATGGAAAATATGTGCCTCTAGCTTTTAGAGATGCGTATCTACCGGAAGCAAATGATGCCATTTCTGATTTTATACGCAAGAAAATGCTCGAGCAGGTTGATGACCCTTGGACTGCAAAACATCTTATACCATGGGATCATCCTTATGGAGGGAAACGTCCTTGTATGAGCAATGTATATTTGCAAACTTACAATTTTCCCCATGTGCATTTAATTCCGCTTTCGGAATCGCCCATAGAGCAAATTGATGAAAGGGGCATCAAAGTTAGTAATCAATATATTCCGTTAGATGTTATTGTCTTCGCTACAGGGTTTGACGCAATATCTGGGCCACTATTTGCAATCGATATAAGAGGGTTGAATGGTCAGTCTATCAATGAAGCTTGGAAGGATGGACCAGCCAACTATCTTGGCACTATGGTAAATGGATTCCCGAATCTTTTTTTACCCTCTAGCGCGATGTCACCCTCTGTATTATCCAATATGGCCACCCTAGCGGAACAACAGATTGATTTCATTCTAGATTCGATCGATTGGCTGGAAAAAAATGGTCGTCCAGGAATGCAACCGACTAAAGAAGCTCAGAACTTCTGGCAGCAAGAAACACTTCGCTACGCAAAAAAAAGACCGGGGGCCCTAACCACCAAAAGTTGGTACTCAGGCGCTAATATTCCAGGAAAGCCCAGGATCTTCATGGTCTATTGCGGTGGATTCAAGCGATATAACGAAACTTGCTATCAAGAGCTTGAAGACGGTTTCCCGAGCTATGAGCTGCTAACTAAAGCATTGAGTCGTTAGTAGTGTGAAACCTCGTTAGTCGCCACAATAGGGGCGCATTGAAAATCGCTATTAACCAATATCTCAGACATCAGCTTAACGAGGTAGTCAAGCTTTCAATGTTTTTTTGCGAGATCTTCAGTCCCTCCATTGACCCCGAATTGAAGCACCGGATGAACTCTCCAAAACCTTTATCGTTGCTAGGATATCTTCATTGGCAAAACCATTCTGACAAAACTCTTTCAGAAGACGCTGAGTAACTGAACCCACCGGAAGATCGACCCCCAATTCTTTCGCGAGATCTGTCGCCAGGTTTATATCTTTAAAAGCTAGACTAACAGTAAAGTTGGGACTTAATTTGTCCTTTAATATTGCCTTGACTCCACCTGCCCAAGTAGCACTATTTCCGCTACTGGCTTTTACGATACTCCAAAGGATATTCGGATCAATACCTGCTTTTGCTCCAAGGATCAGTGCTTCAGCGTTACTCATCATATTTGAAAAAGCCAGCATATTGTTGACAAGCTTGATGATATTTCCCGTGCCAGCCCCACCCACGTGAAAGACGTTAGTTCCGATACAGTCCCATATTGGTCCAAGCGTGTCGAATACCCTTTTTTCACCACCCACCATCACTGTGAGTTCTCCACTTTTCGCTCCGCGGGTACCGCCACTAACGGGCGCGTCTAAAAAGCTTACATTTTTCAATTTAGCCATAGAGTCTATTTCTCGAATCAAGCTAGGAGAATTAGTGCTTAAATCGACAAGCACTTTCCCTGCAGACATTGACTCTAGAACCTCACTAGCGACTGTCCTTACTTCTTCTGGTCCCGGAAGAGACATCATGACTATTTCCGACTCCTCACTGAGCGATCCTATGCTAGAGCAGCTAACCGCACCTTTTTCGACCAGCGATTGAGTAGGGGCGTCCCGTATGTCAAACACAAAAAGTTTTTTACCTGAGTTAAGAATATTTGAGGCCATCGGTAGGCCCATAGCACCAATTCCTATAAATCCAACTCGCATCTCTTTTTCCCTCAGAACACTAATTATTATGACAAAAGTATATCAACCTACATCCGTTAATAAGATACAGCTTAGGTCTACAAGCACAAAACCTTAATTAAGAAAACATTACCAACGTTAATTGAATAGTTTTTCGACTAAAGGTTCTAGTTGCCTCAAAGCGTTCGAGTACACGTCTCTTTTAAAATCCACCACCATTTTAAGCGGTTCCCAATATTCTACCCAAGCCCATTCTTCAAATTCTGGAGAAGCATGTAGGTCTAATTTAATTTCGCTATCTTCCCCTTTGAATTCCAACAAGAACCAGATTTGTTTTTGACCCACACATTTTGGAGCACCGACTTTTCGCTGATATTTCTCAGGCAATCGATAATACAACCATCCCGCGGTGCGTCCGATCAAATCTACTTTTTCCCCAAGAAGGCCAACCTCTTCGTGCAGCTCTCTATACATAGCCTGTTCGGACGATTCACCCTCCTCTATTCCGCCCTGCGGCATTTGCCAAAACTGCAATCCTACTCGACGCCCACAAAATATTTTTTTTGCCTTATTTAGGAGAATGATTCCGACGTTTGCCCTAAATCCCTCGTCATCAATCATTTTGTCAGGACCAAGCTTATATATTACTTACTGCTTCTTTTTCCTCGAGAAGCTCTGTTTGGGTATTTTTCATTTTTTGCCGACTGTAATCAGACACTTCTAGGCCAGTTACAATTTCGTACTTTCCTCCAAAACATTTTACTGGGAAAGAATATACAAGACCGGATGACACATCATAGTTGTTGCCATCGCTCCAAACGCCCATGCTAGTCCAATCATCCGAAGGAGTCCCTAAAACCCAATCTCGCATATGCTCTATTGCCGCATTTGCTGCAGAGGCAGCACTAGACGCACCCCGAGCGTCAATAATCTCAGCACCACGTTTCGCTACCTTTGGAATATATTCTTTGTCGTACCAGTCAGGCTCAACAAAACTCATCGCAGCTTTACCCGCGACCTCAGCATGATGCAAATCAGGATATTGGGTCGTCGAGTGGTTACCCCAAATAGTTAATTTCTTAACCTCAGAAACATCACAAGCGGCTTTTTTTGCTATTTGATACTTGGCTCTATTGTGATCTAAACGAGTCATAGCAGTAATTTGTTCTGGAGGCACATCCGGGGCATTTTGAATGCAGACCAAGGCATTCGTATTTGCGGGGTTTCCAACTACCACTATCTTAACGTGGTCATTCGCGACACTATTAATGGCACTACCTTGATCTTTGAAAATGCCGCCATTAGCTGCCAATAAATCGCTCCGCTCCATTCCAGGACCGCGCGGTCGAGCGCCGACCAACATACCATAATCACATCCGTCAAAAGCCACATTGGCATCATCAGAAGCTTTCATGCTAGCTAAAAGAGGAAAGGCACAATCATCCAATTCCATCATCACTCCCTCTAGAGCTTTCATAGCTGGGGTTATTTCAAGTAATTGTAAGGAAATGGGCTGGTCAGGGCCCAGCATCTGCCCTGACGCGATTCGAAATAAAATAGAATAAGCGATCTGTCCTGCAGCGCCAGTAACCGTAACTTTCACGGGAGCCTTCATCAAAATTTCCTCTCTAGTTTTTTTATTAGCTTTCATTGTAACAGTTTTAAGAACTTGTAATAACTAGGCTGATCCTCTGTGTATTAAGCAGGGCCATCTAAAAGTATGTAAAACCATTTATTTAAAACCTAACCTCCTTACACTTTTAAGCCGCAATATCCTCAATGGAATATAAGTGCTATTTCCTTTCCAACGTAATGAAACCAAATTTTTTAGGGCATTTTAGGTGACTTTTCGATAACTTTGGTAGAAAATCTCAAGTTAAGGGTTAAGTCCAAGGGATACCTTCTTCTTTGACCCCAAGATTTATCGGATTTCTGTATAAAATTTCTTGAAAATAGGTAAACAAAGATGGATTCGCCCCTCTCAATAACAGGAGAAAACCTGGAATACGTTGAACAAATCTACGAATTATTTTTGAAAAATCCCAGCAGTGTTTCAAAAGAATGGAAAGAATACTTTGAAACAAACGATTTGAATTCAGAGAGCGGGTCAAACCCAGAGGCTCATCGCCTGGCGAAAGCTGAGGTTATTGAAGCCGCGAAAAAAAAATCGAACAGAAACGAAAGCACATCTCAACCCGATTCAGTTAAGCAGGTGTCAGTTTTACAACTTATAAACGCCTATAGATTCAGAGGCCACAGAAATGCCAACTTGGACCCGCTCAACCAATACAAGCGACCTCAGGTGCCCGAGCTTGATCCCTCTTTTCACGACCTTTTTGAAAGCGATCTCGATACAGTTTTTAACACTGGTTCTCTTCAAGGGGTAGAAAACGCGACGTTGAGAGAGATTCTCAAAATCGTTAGAGAAACATATTGTGAGAATGTCGGCGCAGAATATATGCACATTGTTGAAACTGCCGAAAAACGTTGGATACAGCAGCAACTGGAACCTAGCAAAGAAAATGTCCTTGCGAACGAGCGGCGAAAACAACTACTGAGATGCATTGTTGCTGCTGGCTCACTCGAACGTTATCTACACAAAAAATACGTAGGACAGAAGCGGTTCTCGTTGGAGGGAGGAGAGAGCACTATTGCATTACTAGACACTGTGGTCGAGGAATGCGGAAAACACGGCATTAAGGAGTGTGTTGTGGGTATGGCTCACAGAGGAAGATTAAATGTTTTAGTTAACATAATCGGGAAGCACCCTTCGGACTTGTTTGACGAATTTGAAGGCAAGGGGCGCCCAGAAAACCTATCAGGGGATGTTAAATATCATCTAGGCTACTCCTCCGACATACAGACCCCTAGCGGCCCAGTACATCTAACGCTTGCATTTAACCCTTCTCATTTAGAAATTATCGATCCAGTGGTAGAGGGGTCTGTGCGAGCAAGACAGGATAGAAGAAGAGACTCTGGCCGAAATGAGGTGCTCCCATTAATACTGCATGGCGACGCGGCCTTCGCCGGACAGGGAGTAGTTATGGAAACGTTCAATTTATCCCAAACTAGAGGCTACTCAACCGGAGGCAGTTTGCATGTAATAATAAACAATCAAATTGGTTTTACTACCAGCGAACCCCTAGACTCGAGATCGACTCTTTACTGTACCGACGTCGCAAAGATGATCCAGGCCCCTATCTTTCACGTGAATGCGGACGACCCTGACGCTGTTGCAAGAGTCGCAAAAATCGCACTCGATTTCAGGATGGAATTTAACAAAGATGTAATTATCGACCTAATTTGTTTCCGAAAGCATGGACACAGCGAAACAGACGAACCAGCAACTACTCAACCATTAATGTATAAAAAAATAAGGAGCCACCCTGGCACAGAAACCATATACGCTGATAAGTTAGTTTCAGATGGAGTGCTGAAAAAAGGGGAAGCAGCAAAGATCAGAGAACAATATATTAAAGCCTTAGAAGACAACCAGGTGGTATCCAGACCATATGCAGAGCTATTAGATAACAGCGCCGTAAACTACTTTTTACCATTCTTAGGATCTAATTGGGAGTCAGAGTATGATAGCGCATTAAACGCCGATATCATTTACAAACTTGGGAGCCAATTTACTAAAGTACCCCCCAAATTCGAGCTGCATAGACAATCCAAGAGAATTTTAGAAGATAGAAAAGCGATGTTTAAAGGAGAGTCGGCATGTGATTGGGGATTTGCCGAAACACTAGCCTATGCCTCACTGCTCTCGGAAGGTTGTCCTGTGCGTATTTCGGGTCAAGATTGTGGTCGCGGTACCTTCTCTCACAGACACGCAGTGCTAAACGATCAAAACAACGGAGAAGCGTACCTCCCTCTTCAAAACATAGATAAGAACCAAGGTGATTTTCTAGTCATCAATTCCACTCTTTCTGAAGAAGCAGTGTTAGCTTTTGAGTTTGGCTACGCGGCTGCAGAACCAAATGCTCTAGTTGTCTGGGAAGCTCAGTTTGGAGATTTTGCTAATGGCGCTCAAGTCGTAATCGATCAATTCATTGCGTCTTCAGAAGAAAAATGGGATCGATATTGTGGATTAGTCTTGTTCCTCCCTCACGGATACGATGGACAAGGACCTGAACACTCCTCTGCGAGGCTCGAAAGATTTCTCCAACTGTGCGCAGCGGAAAACATGCAAGTTTGCTATCCCACAACCCCTAGCCAACTTTTTCATATGCTACGAAGACAAATTCGCAGACCCTATCGCAAGCCACTGATTGTTATGAGCCCCAAAAGTCTCCTGCGGAAAGGCTTATCTTTCTCTCCTCTCAAGGAATTTACCGAAGGAAAATACCAACCGGTCTTGGATGAGACCGAAAAAATATCAAAATCCAAAGTTAAAAAAATTATACTATGCTCGGGAAAGATTTATTTTGATCTCTACGAGGCAAGGGAGAAAAACAGTCTCAAGGATTGCGCTATTATAAGACTGGAGCAGTTTCATCCATTCCCTAGAGAACAAATGCGAAACACACTCAGTCAGTATAAGAATGCCGCTGAATTGATTTGGGTACAGGAAGAACCGAGAAACCAAGGGGCTTGGTCTTATCTGCTATCCCGAAGGCATCTCGGCGGCTGTTTTGATGAATCAAAACCTTTAAAATGTGTTGCTAGACCTTATTCTTCCTCCCCAGCTGTTGGCTATCTATCGCTCCACGAGGAACAACAGAAAAAAATAATTTCGGAGGCGCTAGAGCTTGGAGGAGAATCGCTACCGAAGAGAAAGAGTGCTTAAGTGGGTGTTATACACAATGTTTAGGAGATCGAAATGTTAGTAGAGATAAAAGTACCCGATTTAGCTGAATCAGTTCCCGATGCAACATGCTTAGCATGGATGAAAAATGAAGGGGACCACATCACGGAGGGAGAAAACTTAATAGATTTAGAGACCGACAAGGTAACCTTGGAAATCGTAGCGCCACATAGTGGTATGGTTATCTCAATTTTAAAAAAGGAAGGTGAAATTGTTCTCTCAGGAGATATCCTCGCGACTATTGACACAGAAAGTGTAGCGGTTAACACTCCCCAGTCGACACAAAATAGCGAAAATATTGACTCGGAAGAGTTTTCAAAAAATGAAAAGACCGTAACCCAGAAAATCGGACCAGCAGTAAAAAAATTGCTTATCGAGAAAGAGATAGATCCAAATTTAGTCCAAGGCTCCGGTAAAGACGGTAGAATCACCAAAGAAGACGTCAATCTTTTCCTTAAAAACTCTGTCACTAGTGAAAAACCACCTCAAACCACTGGGATGACCTCACCAAAAAATAGAGAAAAAAGAGTGCCGTTAACGCGCTTAAGAAAACGCATTGCAGAAAAGCTTTTAGCCGCTCAGGAACAAAATGCCTTGTTAACAACGTTTAATGAAGCCGACATGAGTGCAATTCAAAATGTTCGCAGACAATTCCGTGATGAATTTTCAATCAAACACGCCACCAAGCTTGGTTTCATGCCATTCTTTGTGAAAGCCGCAGTAGAGTCGCTAAAATCCTACCCTGTAGTAAATGCTTCTATTGATGAAGATGACGTTGTATATCATTCCTACTTCGACATAGGGGTGGCAGTAGGAAGTGGTAAGGGCTTGGTAGTACCCATCATTAAAGATGCTGACCTACTATCCTTCGCGGAAATTGAGAAAAAGATAATGGACTTCGGGGAGAGAGCGCAGAACGGTAAATTAAGTGTGCAGGAGTTGACGGGGGGTACTTTTACCATAAGTAATGGAGGCATCTACGGATCACTCCTGTCAACGCCGATAATAAACTCCCCACAGAGCGCGATTCTAGGTATGCATAAAATACAAGACCGTCCGGTCGTAAAAGATGGGGAAATTACTATAAAACCAATGATGTACCTTGCGTTGACTTACGACCACAGACTTATTGACGGTAGAGAAGCAGTCCAATTTCTTGATAGCCTAAAATCCTGTTTAGAAGAACCTAGCCGTCTCTTGCTAGACCTATAGAAGGAAAAATTAAAAATGAGTGAATACGACCTAGTTGTAATAGGTGGAGGACCAGGCGGATATGTGGCCGCAATCAAAGCTGCACAGATGGGTCTAAAAACCGCATGCATTGATAAACAAACAGCCGCTGACGGCTCACCTGTGCTAGGCGGAACATGCCTAAACGTCGGTTGTATTCCTTCTAAAGCTCTATTGGACAGCTCTCACCAATATGAATTTTTTAATAAAGAAGGAAAGAAGCATGGCTTGGTTGGAAGCGTAAAAATTGACATAAGCCAGATGCAAAAAAGAAAAGAAACTGTTGTGAAAAATCTCACCCAAGGTATCTCTGGACTCCTTAAAAAAAACAATGTTGAATGGCTGCATGGCTTTGGCAGTCTAAAGTCTAAAAACGTTGTTCAATGCACGTCTGAAAAAGGTCTAATCAAAAATTTAAGTACAAAAAATATCTTGCTAGCTTCCGGTTCTTTACCTTCCAGAATCCAGTCTTTGCCTATAGATAATGAATACATATTTGACTCCAGCGGGGCTCTTGAATTTAAATCTGCGCCAAAAAAACTTTGCATAATCGGAGCCGGCGTAATCGGCCTAGAATTAGGAAGTGTGTGGAGAAGACTTGGTTCTAACGTTACAGTGTTGGAAGCTCAAACCTCTTTTCTCGATACAGCAGACAAAGATGTTTCTGCAGAAGCTTTAAAATTATTCAAAAAACAAGGGCTAAAGATTGAGCTAGGCACTCTAGTCACTGAAGCCAAAATAGCAAAAGAAAAAGTTACTATCTCTTATGAAAAAGGCGCAGAAAGACTCGAGTCTTCATTCGACAAAGTGGTCGTCGCAGTAGGGAGGTCGCCATATACAGAGGGTCTCAATCTGGATGAAGCCGGGGTCAAATCAGACGACAAAGGATTTATCTTGGTAAACGAATTTAATGAGACTTCGACCAAAGGAATCTTCGCGATTGGGGACTGTACCCTCGGTCCAATGTTAGCTCATAAAGCAAGTGAAGAGGGTATTTTAGTTGCCGAACATATGGCTGGTGCCAAAGCGCCTGTAGAAATCGCCCATGTACCTTGGATAA
>TARA_B100000674_G_scaffold165312_1_pt1 | contig 36582 bp, 32 predicted proteins | sample TARA_B100000674 | Tara Oceans TARA_B100000674 (sample SAMEA2622759) | marine metagenome | biome: marine biome (ENVO:00000447); feature: surface water layer (ENVO:00002042); material: "saline water (ENVO:00002010), including plankton (ENVO:xxxxxxxx)" | depth 5 m | reverse complement strand
CGGCTGGTGCCGGTTTAGAATGTTCCGAGCCATGATAAACGATTTTTTCTATCTTCGGTTCACATTTCTCTCTTACAAAATACTTTTGGAAAGATTTCAGTTCACCTTGGCTCTGAATCTTCGTCGCAACTTGCTCATTGGTCATGGGGATCACAGCATGAGAGATCCCGAAACGCTGGTAGAGCTCACTTGTTACTTCAGAGAGTGTAAGCCCTTCTCGAAGTAACTGTTTACGCATAACGTGAATAGCCAAATCCCTGTCACCTAGTTGAAACCAGTTCTCACCCCCAAGTTCGGCAAAGCTTCTTAAGAAATTCCAAGTCTCACCTTTTCTACCCCATCCCAATTCCTCATTGTTTTCAGCGCTTAGAGCGTACATTAAACTATCTAAATCGGGACAAATGGGAAAATCTAGGTGAATAAAATCATCGCCAGTGTTCACCACGAAAGCAATCTCGTAAGCATTTAGAATTTTCGATAGGCCAACACACAGCTTAGCTCCGCCGACGCCTCCTGTGAAAGCCAAATACTTATTCTTCCCATTAGTTTTCAATTAAATAAATCATCCTCTACGGGACGCATTATCTCTGCGGCTCCGCCACCCTCTCCCAACTCCTGCTCCCAACCCGAAATAATCGCAAGCGGTGTCTTTTCCGTAGTCTCACCCATAGCGAGCGTCGCAAAAGCCGCGATAGCGTCGGCTCTGTTGATTAAGGTAACCTTCAATTCTCTCCCAAATAAATCTGTCTCACCCCTCCTATCATCTAAAACCATGATTCCGGCACAGCCTATTGCCTCACCAACTGTCCCCAGCCTCCAGGGACGATTCATACTATCGGCAATTATTATACCGACGTCGATATCCAACCGCTTATCAATGGACTTTTTAAGTAGGCTGGCAGATTCATCGGGATTTTCAGGTAACAATAAAGCACTATCTCCCTCCCCTTGTTCAATATTGGATTGATCAATACCTGCATTTGCCCCAACGTGGCCGAGTTTGTGACGAACAATAATGACTCCGGGTTTAGAACGCATAACTTCAGCAGATTCATTTAAAATCAACTGAACTAGACGAGGATCTTTCTCCGTCTGGTGAGCTAATGTTTCCGCTTCCTGACTAGGTCGCACAGTATCTAAAGCTATTAATCTGCCCTCGGCTTTGGAGACGATTTTTTGAGCGATAACCAAAATGTCTCCTGAAACTAATTGGTAACCATTTGTCTCGAGAGATTCTAGTATGATTTCTACGAGATCATCCCCGTTTTTAATCATTGGAAAATCTGGAATAACACGTAATTTAAGCTCTTTCACCGCAGCCTTCTCTCAATTGAGTTTTAGATGGTCTCGACATAACATTTTCCAGGCAAATCGCGCCTATGCAATTAGTTAAAGTAAGTATTAAGTATATCTCCAAAGGATCTTTAGAACTCTTAACACATCCTTCTATTAGAATCCTTATTTAACAGCCTACTCTTTATCGAGTAATATTGAACCACAAGTTTGGGTTGAGCGTTATTTTTTATTTCAACCTATAGTCTACACTGATGGTATAAAATCATTACCTTTACCAGTTGGAACAGTCAAAGGTTGAAAATAGCATAATTACTGCGGGGAGATGAAGAGAAATGGGAATTTTAGATGGGAAGGTGGTATTAGTAACCGGGGCAGGCAGAGGAATTGGCAGGGATTTTTCTCTAGCAATGGCAAAAGCCGGCGCCAAAGTTGTTGTCAATGATCTAGGCTCCAGCACCGATGGCAGCGACGTGGAAGGGACTCCAGCTGCAGATGTCGTCAGAGAAATTACGGAAGGAGGAGGCGAAGCTGTAGCAAACTATGGAAGCGTAGCAAATTTCGATCATGCCAAAGATATGGTTTCGGAAGCAGTACAACATTTCGGCCAGCTGGACGCTGTGGTAAATAATGCGGGCATCCTGAGGGACAGAATGTTTCACAAAATGTCCCTCGAAGAATGGCACGCAGTGATAGATGTACATCTCAACGGGAGTTTTTACGTTAGCAGAGCGGCTGCCGATATTTTCCGAGAGCGAGAAACCGGAGCCTATGTGCATATGACATCGACATCAGGCCTCATAGGAAACTTTGGACAGGCTAACTATGCAGCGGCCAAACTTGGAATAGCTGCTCTGTCTAAAAGTATAGCTCTTGATCTCGGACGTTATAATGTGAGATCAAATTGCATTGCTCCTTTTGCGTGGACACGAATGATAGGAACTATTCCAATCACGGATGAGGCTCAAAAGCAGCGAATAGAGCGCCTAAAGGCCATGACACCAGCCAAAATTGCTCCAATGGCAGTTTACTTGTGCTCAGACGTAGCCAAGGAGGTCTCGGGTCAAATTTTTGCAGTTCGAAATAATGAAATTTTTCTAATGGGGCAAAATCGACCTTTACGGTCCATACACCGTGGGGAAGGCTGGTCTCCTGAGACCATTGCTGAGCACGCCATACCCGCGTTTAAACCTAATTTTTACTCATTGGACCGATCGCAAGATATTTGGCCATGGGATCCAGTATAAAGGGGACGTTAGATGAAAGATCATTCGAATTTGGTGGGTAAAGTGGTAGATGAACAGGATACCGAACTTACTTTTAAAGACACAATCCTTTACGCATTGTCACTCGGTTTTAGCTCGAACCCGAAAGACGACAAACAACTTAAATTCACATATGAAGAAAACTTGCAGAGCCTTCCTGGGCTATCTATGGTTTTGGCCTATCCGGGCTTCTGGATAGCAGAGCCGGAGTACGGTTTCGATTGGAAAAAAGTATTACATGCGGAGGAGTTCTTCGAAATTCATAACCCTATCCCACCCGAGGGTAAATTATTTGGCCGGACAACTGTTGAATCTGTCGTAGACAGAGGCGCAGAAAAAGGGTGCTTTATCTATTCCAAAAAAGAGCTTTTTTTGTCAGATAGAAAAACGTTACTAGCAACGGTTGTCTCCAATACGTTAGCCCGAGGAGACGGTGGGTTTTCAACCGGTGCGGCGAATCAAAAATCCGGTAACACTCCAGCAAGGATTCCCGACCGAGAACCAGATCTAGTCTGCGATCTCGACACCCTTCCCCAATCAGCCTTGTTTTATCGGCTGTGTGGAGATTTGAATCCACTCCATGCCGATCCAAAGGTCGCTGAAACTGCTGGATTCGAGGCTCCTATCCTCCATGGAAGATGCACCATGGGAGTAGCTATGCGCGCTTTAATAAAAAGTTATTGCGACTACGAAGCTTCTAAATTGAAATCAATGCAGGTACGTTTCTCTGCTCCATTCATGCCTGGTGAAACGTTGAGAACTGAAATGTGGAAAGAGAATAATCAGATCTTTTTCAACTCCACAGCCCTGGAGCGCAATATCCGGGTCCTCAGTAATGGCTTAGCGACCTTAAATTGAATTTAAGATAAATTAGAGAATAAAATGCAAAATATTTTACAAGGGTTGAGGATAATTGAGGGTTCTGCTTTTATCGCCGCTCCAATGTGTGGAACCACACTTGGTCAGCTAGGCGCAGATGTGATCCGTTTTGACCAGCTAGGGGGCGGATTGGATTTCAAAAGGTGGCCAGTCACCGAAAATAACAACAGCATCTACTGGGCAGAAATGAATAAAGGCAAGCGATCAATTTGCGTCAATTTAAGATCCGAAGAGGGACGAGAATTAGTTGTGGAGTTGATAACAGCACCTGGAGAGAATGCAGGGATTTTTTCGACTAACCTACCCGCTAAAGGCTGGTTATCATATGAAAGTCTCTCAAAAAGAAGAGAGGATCTAATTCAACATGAAATAATAGGAAATAGAGACGGCAAAACGGCCTTAGACTACACAGTAAATGCTAAAGTTGGATTCCCCTACTTGACTGGGCCAAGCGACTCACCGGAACCCGTCAATCACGTACTACCTGCTTGGGATATAGCAACCGCTTATCATGCCGCAGTGAATATATTGGCTGCCGATAGATATAGAATAAAAAACGGAAAAGGCCAAAGAATACAACTGGCGCTAGCAGATGTTGCCTTATCTACCGTAAGTAATTTGGGGTTAATCGGCGAAGTTCTAATTAATGAGGAAGAGAGAGAAAAGCACGGAAATTATCTTTATGGCGCTTTAGGAAGAGATTTTGTGACCAAAGACCAAGAAAGGGTGATGATAATTGCTGTAAGTCCAAAACAATGGAAAAACTTATTAGTTGCAACTGATTTGGAGTCAAACATAGCTGATCTCGAGCATAAACTGCAGCTCGACTTTGCTAAAGAAGGAGATAGATTTCACGCAAGGGTAGAATTGGCGGAGCTCTTGGAAAGCTGGATAGAGAAAAAAACTCTGACAGAACTAACACCTATTTTTGATGAGAGCGGCATTTGCTGGGATAAATATCAAACCGTAGGTCAATTAGTAAAAGATGACCCAGATTGTTCCACAGAGAATCCTATTTTTTCAGAGATCACGCATCCTGGCATCGGTAGTTATCCAGTTTGCAGTGGACCCGCATATTTTTCCGCTGAGACTAGACAGAACCCTGGGGTTGGCCCTCTCCTAGGACAAAACACCGACGAAGTCCTCTCTGATATCCTGGGGTTAAGCAGTGGCCACATTGGTAAATTGCATGATGAAGGAATTGTAGGATAGTGAAACAACATAATGAACGGCAAGATAAGTTCAGTGGTACCAAGGAAGTTCAAGACCACCTCAAGCTAGACGAACCGACCCTAATTTCTTGGATGAACGAAAACGTTCCAGACTTCAAAGGACCTTTGAGTCTGTCTGAGTTCAAGGGAGGTCAATCGAACCCCACATACAGAATACAGACGAAGAATGCGTCTTATGTCTTAAGAAGAAAACCTCCAGGAGAGTTATTACCCTCTGCCCACGCTGTTGATAGAGAGTTCCGGGTAATTGATGCACTACACCGTCAAAATTTCCCTGTTCCAAAGCCCTATGCGCTTTGTACAGATCCCGATGTTTTAGGAACTATGTTTTACGTGATGGAAAAGGTTGAGGGCCGTATTTTTTGGGAACTGTCTCTGCCTGAATTAAATCCGAAGGAAAGATCCGCTATATATGACTCTCAATTAAAGGCCCTAACAGACCTACAAGCTATAGATTTCGAGAAAGCGGGATTACAAGGCTTTGGAAAGACAGATGACTACATGGCCAGACAGATTCATAGGTGGACTAAAATTTATATCGCTTCCGAGACCTCAAAGATTGATGCAATGGATAAACTTAATGTCTGGTTACCCAATAACTTGCCCTCCTCCACGGGAACTTGCATTATCCATGGCGATTATAGGCTCGACAACATAATTATAGATCCAAAGGAGTCTAAAGTTTCTGCAGTACTAGACTGGGAATTATCCACACTGGGCGATCCCTTAGCTGATTTCGTATACCATTTAGCGCCTTGGTTTTTACCGGTTACTAAAGAAGTCTCTAGCTTGAAAGGTCTTCACCTCAATGACTTAGGAATACCCGAGGAAGAGGACTATATAAATCGTTATTGCGAACTAACCGGTCGTGATAGTATTGATAATCTGGAATTCTATAAGGCTTATACCTTATGGAGAATAGCGGCAATTTATCAAGGTATTATTAAGAGAGCCTTAGATGGCACAGCAGCCAGTGAGGATGCCATTCAAGACACTGATATTGTTGAAATTTTTGCAAATAGAGCTTGGGAATTTGCCCAGTCCTATTAAAAACATTTGGAGATAATTGGCCTAGAATGATTACATCAATAACTGATCAAATCCGCTTCCAGACTGCGGATCTCCCACCAAAAGCAGAATCTATTAGAACTGAGGTGAGAGATTTTCTAGAATTAGAGTTGTCTAAAATATCACCAGTAAAAAGAAGTCACAGTTGGGAGGCCTACGACCCAGATTTTAGTGCAAAACTAGGAGAGAAAGGCTTTATTGGGATGACCTTGCCCACCAAATACGGGGGACATGGAAAGACATTTTTAGAGCGCTATGTAGTCGTTGAGGAATGCCTAGTCGCTGGCGCGCCTACAGCATTTCACTGGGTCGCCGATAGGCAAAGTGGACAGCTGCTAGTCAAGTATGGGACCGAACAACAAAAAAAAGAAATCATTCCCAAGATCACCGCTGGTAAAGCATGCTTCGCCATAGGCATGAGCGAACCCAATTCTGGTTCTGACCTCGCATCATTACGTTGTAAGGCCGAAAAAACCTCCAATGGTTGGCTAATTAATGGTACAAAAATCTGGACTAGTAATGCTCATAGAGCAGATTATATGATAGCTCTATTCAGAACAGACCCCGATTTAAACAAAAAACATGGTGGCCTCTCGCAATTTTTGATAGACCTGAAGGCCGCAAATGGCATTACTCCTAGGCCCATAAAAAATCTGGCTGGGGGAGAAAATTTTAACGAGGTGTCATTCGTGGATGTTGAAATACCGGAGGAGTCACTCATAGGCCCTGAGGGAAATGGTTGGAAACAGTGCACAGAAGAGTTGGCCCTGGAAAGAAGCGGCCCTGAGCGATATTTATCATGTTTCTATTTGTTAAGAAAGTTGATTGCAAACCTGAAAAAAGACTGTGATCCTAGTGTGAAGGCTAGGCTTGGAAAACAAATCGCTTCGGCGATTACCCTGAGAAATATGTCTCTGAGCATTGCTGCTCAGCTTGAAGATGGACAGTCCCCCACCCTCCCAGCTTCTATTGTCAAAGATCTCGGTTGTCAATTTGAGCAAGAGCTACCCGGCCTGGCGCAAGAACTTTGCGAGTTAGAACCGACCATGGAAGGTATTGGAAACGAGTATCAGCAAGTGCTCGGCAATTTAATACAAGTTGCTCCTTCTTTTTCTTTGAGAGGCGGCACGCCTGAAATAATGAGAGGAATAATCGCCAAAGGGATTGGAATTAGATGAGCGAACTAACAGACATATTACAAGACAGTGTAAATAAAGTTCTTCACGAAAAACTGACTTGGGATTCATTAAAATCAATCGAGGAAAATGGCTGGTCAGAGGATTTATGGAGTGAATTAAAGGATTTGGGATTACCGACTTTATTCCTGGCCGAGGAACAGGGCGGTATGAATGCCAGTTGGCAAGACGCCTATGTGGTACTCAGAGCGTGCGGGAGATTCGCGGTACCGATCCCGATCCCCGAAGCAATTATAGCGAATTGGTATGCTAGGGAAGCAAATATCCAACTACCGGATAATTGCTGGGCTTTAGTAGATGAAAAGTCTATTGATGTTTCAGCAAAAGACGTGTCTTTTAATGATGTAGGGATTCCATGGGGGCGTTTAGCCAATTACTTACTCATTATTGGTGATAATCATTTAAGAGTCGCTGAAGTTAAGAATAAATCCGTGAAAAAACAGGAAAATATTGGAAGAGATCCTCGCGATTTGATCACTGGGGAAGCGAAAATTTTAGAGGAGGCTAGCATTGATTTGTGTTCAAACTCTCTTCTATATCTCGGAGCCCTACAAAGAAGTGCACAAATCGCTGGCGCAGCCTCTATGGCGTTCGACTTGGCCGTTAAATATTCTGGAGAAAGAGAGCAGTTCGGCCGTTCTCTAAGTAAATTTCAAGCCATACAACACTACCTTTCTGACCTCGCTGGACTAGTCGCCTCTGTGGATGCTATAAGCTTGGCTGCTTGTAATACTTTGGATAGTCAGGGTTTGAGAAAGAATTCCCATAACTCCTTGAAGGCTATAGCGGCAGCAAAATGTCAATCTAGTGATTCAGTGGAAAAAATCTCCCGATTATCCCATCAGGTACATGGAGCTATAGGATTTACCTATGAGTACGGGTTACATTACGTAACAAGAAGGCTTTGGGCATGGCGATCAGAATTTGGCTCATCAAATTATTGGGGCGAATTTTTGGGCGATCTAGCATTAGATGCGGGAGAGAACGGCGTTTGGCCCCTCATAACGAAATAGGAAGAATAAAATAATGGATGAAGATTTAAAACTTGAGTTGCAGGATAACATTGCGATCTTAACCATAAATAGACCGGAAACCCGAAATCCATTAGGTCATGAAGGAGATGGGGAACTCTTCGCCGATGCCGCTCAAAAAATTAATGCTGAGAAAAATCTTAGGTGTGTTGTGATGACTGGCGCAGGCAAAGCATTCTCGGCTGGTGGCGATTTAAAATCCATGAAAGAAAGGTCAGGACATTTCGGAGGGAATGCTCTGCAACTGCGCGATCATTATAGAGACAGCATTCACGGTATAATCCGGTCACTCTGGAATATAGAAGTGCCGATGGTAGGCGCTATAAATGGCCCAGCTATAGGACTGGGTAACGACGTGGCTTCTTTGTGTGATATTCGTATTGCTGGAGAGAGCGCAAAATTTGGGGCTACCTTCTTGAAACTTGGATTACTACCTGGCGATGGAGGTGCGTGGCTCCTACCGAGGCATATAGGTTGGTCAAGAGCCTCACAATTGTTTTATACCGGTGACGTGATTGACGCTTCTACCGCGCTCGAATGGGATTTAGTGTCTGAAGTAGTCCCAGACTCCAAGTTGATGACTCGAGCAATGGAGTTAGCCGAAAGTATTGCCAAACAACCCCCCCAAGCATTGCGGATGACGAAAAAACTTATGCGCGATGGCTCGATGAACAATTTTGAAGCGATTATGGAAATGTCCGCAGCCCTTCAGGTTACCCTACAAAGAACAGAAGACCATTTTGAAGCAGTCGATGCATTTTTCGAAAAAAGACAACCAATTTTTAAAGGGAAATAGAGAAATTATCAATAAATCCTTGTAATTATTATATTCTTATTAAAATATAACATTTAATAAGGTTAGCGAATCAATGATTCTGATTACAATCGCGAACATTTTTTACGAGGTTCTCCACTAAGGTGAAGCACGTCTATCGGAATTACCTGCTGCCCGCGGCCGTCTTCCAGGGAGTGATAGTAGGTGGGGGTTATGCAACCGGTCGAGAGATAATCGAATTTATCACAATAAACGGTCCCCTTGGCGGCCTTATCTCTTGCCTAACTATAGCCCTTGGCTTCGCCATAGTACTCTCGCTGAGTTTCGCATTTGCGAAAACTTTTGGCACTTCAAACTATAGAACCTTCTTGACATCATTATTAGGTAAGGGCTGGGTTCTTTATGAAATACTCTTTATTCTTCTCCTAGTGTTAATCATTGCGATCGTTTCAGCTGCAGCTACTGACACAGCGAAATCGGCGCTGAGTTTACCTGAATCATATTCTTTCGTGATAATTTTTACTCTCATCGTGGTGTGTAACTATTTCGGAAAAATACTCATTCAAAATCTACTAGCTGGTTGGACGTTTCTCTTAATGATCAGCCTACTTTTTTATACTGTAGCTTGTTTAACACAACTAGACGCCGGCTCACTCACTGATAAATCGCTTTATACCAATACTATTGACTCGGTAAGTAGCGGATTTAAATTTGCTGTCTACAACAGTGCTTTGGTCCCAGTGCTAATATACTGCACAACCCAAATAGAGTGTAAAAAGGCAGCTTTCAAGGCTGGGATTTTTGCTGGGATTATGGGTGCGGTACCGGCTCTCTTACTGCACTTAGCTTTTGTCACCCGTTATCCTGAGGTAATAGAACAAGGTGTACCAACCTTTTGGCTTCTGAGAAATTCAAACTTTTCTCAATTCGAGCCCCTTTATCTCATTATACTGTTCGGAACCATCATTTTAACCGCTGTCGGGCTGCTCCATGGAGTCAACGAAAGAATTAACGGTTGGTTAGGTGAATATAACAGGCACGAGCTAGGTAAAAAAAGCCAAGCCGCTATTTCGGCTACGCTCGTGTTGATTAGTGTTTTATTTTCAAAGATTGGTATCATCTCGCTAGTAGCAAAGGGCTACGGATGGATAGCATGGGGATTTTTTTTCGCTTTTACGCTGCCCCTCCTTATCATAGGCACATCAAAGTTAATCAAAAGGAGCTTTTTAGATGCATCATAAAATTATAGGGACGCCTCTGCAATTGCCAAATGGTAATACGCTACCCCTGTCCAGAGCCGTCAAAGCCGGCGACTTCCTATTCTTATCTGGCCAGCTTGGTGTAGACGATAACTTTAATTTGGCCGACGGTATTTTTGAACAAACGCGTCTATGTATTAACAATATGTTGGGTATTCTCGAAACTGCGAATATGAACTTAGATAACGTAATAAAGACAACCGTCTGGTTAACAAATGTAAATGATTTCGCTGATTTTAACCAAGTCTACGCGGAGCTCTTCCCACAAAACACACCTCCTGCCCGCTCCACAGTGTGTTCTGCTCTCGCTATCCCCGGTGCTTTGGTGGAGATAGAAGCTATTGCTTTTTCAAAGGATTAAACAGGATTACGTTGAATCAGCTGCCTAGCTATCAAAACTCTCTGGATTTCATTGGTACCCTCACCAATACACATTAACGGTGCGTCCCTATAGTAACGCTCTACGTCAAACTCTTTGGAGTATCCATAACCTCCGTGAACGCGCATCGCTTCTGTGGCATTCTCGAGCGCTGCTTCTGAGGCAAACAATTTCGCCATACCCGCTTCCATATCACACCGCTCACCCCGATCATACTTAGCTGCGGCCTGTTCCACTAGTAAACGTGCTGCCTCCACCTTTGTAGCCATGTCGGCTAACTTGATTTGGATTGATTGGTGATCACAAATAGGCTTTCCAAACGTTTTTCTCTGTTGAGAGTAGGAAACAGCGTCATCCATTGCTGCTTTGGCCACCCCTACGCCTCTAGCGGCAACATTGATTCTACCTAATTCTAGCCCTCCAACAGCGTGCTTAAAGCCAAATCCCTCTTTTCCTCCGAGAATTCTATCAGCTGAAATTTTGAAATCGTCAAAGCTCAGGGCAACGCTCTCTAGCCCTCGATAACCTAGTTTTCTTATTTTTCCATCCACATTAAATCCTTCACCTCTCTGTGCTAAAAACATAGTCATACCTTTATGGGCAGGCGAAGCATTCAAATCGGTCTTCGTAAGCACAGCATATAGAGAACCATGAAGCCCGTTGGTTATCCACATCTTTGAGCCATTCAAAGTATAATGATCACCATGAGCTTTAGCATGCGTCTTAATGCCTTGCAGATCAGTTCCCGCATCTGGCTCAGTCAGACACAAAACGCCGTGCAGCTCTGCGGCAGCTAACTTGTACATGAACTGTTCTTTTTGAGAATCCGTACCAAAACGCCCAATTAACTGCCCTAACATCATGTGCGTGTTGATAATGCCTGCTAGGCTCATCCAGGTCTCGCTAAGCTTGGTGATAACTTTTGCATAGGAGGAGGCATTCATGCCCAATCCACCATACTCTACTGGATACATGAGAGAAAAAAGTCCTAGCTCTTTCATTTGTTTGACTATTTCTTCGGGATAGATATCTCCCTGCTCTAACTCCCGTACTTGAGGTTTAACGCCTTCTAACCAACTTCCAATTGCATCCAGAATTTGATCGTCATCCTCAGAACTTAATGTATCTACAGCTGCTGCCATTTTAATCATCCTTTTAAAACGAATTTCTCTACAATTTACCAAATTTTAGTTATTTCCTTCTAGAGCACAAGAAAAATACATAGAATAACAGGCAAATGGATCACAAATACTTTGCATACGGCTCTAATTTAATATTCGAGAGAATCACGGAACGACTTGGGAAAGTCAAGTTCTTGGGCACAGCTTCGATAGAGAATTGGTCTTTACGCTTTAATAAGCTAGGAGCTGACGGTTCTGGGAAGTGTAACATTATCGAATCTCAAGGCGAGTTCGTACACGGCATACTCTATCAGATTTCGCTACGACAGAAAGAAAAGCTGGATGAATTTGAGCAAGGTTATAAGACAATATGCCTTCAATTACCGCTAATAGGCAACTGTTTCTCTTACACAGCAATCGAGATTGCAGATGATAGGGTTTACGCACCCTATGATTGGTATCGTGAATTAGTCCTGATAGGAGCCACGAGATGTGGATTTCCGCCCCCATATATCGCTATGTTAGAGAAACAAAGAATAACGAAAGACCCTGATAACACTCGAAGAACTAAAAATCTCAAAATTTTAACGCCATGAGACTATTTGAATATTTTAGCGTTATGAAATAAGTTTTTGTTGTAGAATATATCGATGTTTTTTACGCTTAACGCGAGCTATTAAAGGGGATTTGAATGCTAGTAATGATGACAGCCGATATAGCGAAACCGGAAGGGTGCTCGAACCAAGAATTCTTTGAGGTCTGGAGGAAGGAGTCGGTAGCTGCTCAGGCAGCCGCAGCTGAAGGGGGCCCTATCAAGGGTATTTGGAAGGTCGCCGGGCAATATCAGATCATTGCCGTTATGGAAATAGCCGACGGACAAACAATTGATGAAATAGTTCATAGTCTTCCGATTTGGAGCGAAGGTTTCGCTCATATAGTAACTAATATAACATGGAAGCCGCTTAGTCCATATAATGCCTGGGCGGAAAAACTAGAGGAGCTGGCTAAAAGTTAGCAAAAACTTATAAAAATAGACGAACGGCCAATTGTGATAAAATCCTCAAATGCCTTGGTGATACTTGGATGATAGGTGGAAACGCTAAATTTAGGAGGTAATAAATGTTTGAAACTAATTGGATGGAAAAATGGCAAGGGGCCGTAAATAGTAATGGCCCAATGTCCTGGATCGGGAAACATTTCACCGCAGATTTCCTTTTTGGTTTTGGAGATACTCAATATCAAGTATCTTTTCGAGAAGGGAAACTAGTTAGCTTTTCTGATGAGATTGGCCCTGAAACTTGTTACGGTTTAGCAATCCGCGGACCAGCCGAAACTTGGACTAAGTTTTGTCAGGAGGTACCTCCTCCCATGTACAATGATCTATGGGCGATGGCCCATCCTCTCCACGGTCGACTTACCTTAGAGGGCGATCAAATGCTTCTTTGGCAAAATATGCGTGCTTTGATGTGGGCACTCGATAGAATGCGTGAAATTTAACGCTTAGTAAATTTAGGAGATATAAAAAATGGCAAAAATCGAACCGATAACTGGGCGTTACGTTTGGGTTCCTTATGAGGGAGAAGAATATCGAATCTTTTTTGAAGAAGCTGGAGAAGGTATTCCAATGGTTTGTCTCCATACGGCTGGCACGGACTCTAGAGAGTGGAGGCATCAGCTTTGTGATGCTGCGATTAATAGGAATTTTCGCGTAATTGCTTTAGACATACCACGGCATGGAAAATCCATCCCTCCATACGATTGGTACAAAGAAGAAGAGGAATACAAACTAACTGCTAAGTTCTACAGTGGAATACTAATGGCGTTTTGTGATGCTCTGGAACTTGATAAACCCGTGATTATGGGGAGTTCCATGGGCGGCAATATATGTCTTCATTTGGCCAAAAATTATTCCGAAAAAGTACGCTCGCTGATAGCTATAGAGGCATGTGAATATTCTCCAGGGTGGCACTTAGATTGGCTTCGTCACTCTCATATTCATGGCGGAGAAACATCAGCTACTTCAGTATTCGGCTTAATGGCTCCGCAAAGTCCGGATAAATACCGATGGGAAACATGGTGGTATTATGCTCAGGGTGGACCTGGAGTGTTCAAAGGCGATCTATACTTTTATAGTAAAGACCATGATTTCCGTGAAGAAACTGAAAAACTTCCTGGAGACGTACCAATATATTACATGACTGGAGTGTACGATTTCGCATGTACCCCTGAGATGACAGAGGATACTGCCAAGAAAACCAAGAACTCGGAGTGTATAATAATGGAAGAGATCGGACATTTTCCGATGAGCGAAAACCCTGAGCTCTTTAATAGTTACTTATACCCCGTTCTAGATAAAATTTTAGCTCAAGGCTAGAACAATCACTGTGAACCCGGCGACGAGCGTGAACGTATTTTCTACGGCGTCGGGTACTTCTATCAGAGTTCGAACGGATCATCTCAATTAAGTGAGGGAACATTTATGTTAATGAAAGCTGAGCAAGTGGAAGTGGTGTCTCAAATAAGGGACACCGTTAAGAAAGTTTGCGAAGAATATGGGGGTGAATATTGGCGAGAGAAAGATAGAACCCGACAATACCCTACAGAATTTGTCAAAAGCTTAACAGAATTGGGCCTACTTGCCTCTCTTATTCCAGAAGAATACGGCGGAAGCGGACTTCCTATCTCCATTGGTTCAGAAATTCTAAAAGCAATCCATGAATTCGGAGCAAATGCTGGTGCATGTCATGCCCAAATGTACACGATGGGGACAGTTCTTCGCCACGGTAGTGACCAGCAGAAGCAAGCGTATCTGCCGAAAATAGCTTCGGGAGAATTGAGACTACAAGCCTTTGGCGTGACAGAACCAACGGCTGGGACAGATACTACAAGCATTTCCACGGTTGCTGAAAGAAAAGGGGATCAATACATCGTCAATGGTCAAAAAGTGTGGACGTCCAGAGCTGAGCATTCCGATTTGATGGTCCTTCTTGCTCGCACCACACCCAAGGAGTCTGTAGAAAAGAAATCTCAAGGTCTATCGGTGTTTTTAATCGACATGCGAGATGCATTAAAAAATGGCATGACGATAAAACCGATTAGAACCATGCTAAATCACTCAACCACGGAGATATTCTTCGACAACGTGCCTATACCCGCCTCATCTTTAATAGGAGAAGAAGGAAAAGGTTTTAAATACATTCTTTCTGGAATGAATGCGGAGAGAATTCTAATCGCGGCCGAATGTATCGGAGATGCGCGATGGTTCATAAAAAAAGCCAGTGATTATGCGAATGAAAGGGTGGTATTCGGCAGACCTATTGGAAAGAATCAGGGTATACAATTTCCAATCGCGCGAGCATTTTCTCAAACCGAGGCTGCTGAAGCTATACTCGATAAGGCCTGCGCTCTATACGAAGACGGAGATACGAGTGGTACTTACGCAAATATGGCAAAGCTACTCTCTTCAGAGGCGTCCTGGGCCTCAGCAGAGATGTGCATGCAAACGCACGGTGGATTTGCTGTTGCTGAAGAATACGATGTGGAAAGAAAGTTTCGTGAGGCAAGGTTATATCAGATAGCACCCATATCAACCAATTTAATTTTGTCCTATCTAGCAGAACACGAGTTGGGTCTCCCTCGTTCTTATTAGTTAGATTTAGGTCTTTAGCTGATGGCAGTACTCGATGGAATCTTGGTGGTCGCCCTCGAGCAGGCTGTGGCTGCGCCTTATTGTAGTAGGTTACTAGCTGAAAGCGGAGCTAGGGTCATCAAAATAGAGCGTGAGGAAGGTGACTTTGCCCGCGCCTACGACAATGTCGTAAATGGTGAGAGCGCCTATTTCATATGGCTTAATAGCGGTAAAGAATCCTTACGAATAAATATCAAAAACTCGTCGGATCGGGCTCTACTCGACAAAATATTGCTGAAGGCTGACGTGTTTATTCAAAATTTAAAGCCAGGAGCAACCGACAAGCTTGGATTAGACTACAATACTTTAGCTAACCTTAATGAGAGATTAATAGTTTGTAATATTTCAGGCTATGGTCATCACGGACCCTATGCCAAAATGAAAGCCTATGACGCTTTAGTGCAAGCTGAGACCGCCCTATGCTCGGTGACAGGCCCCCCTGGGGTTCCGTCAAAAGTCGGAGCTTCCATTTGTGATATATCAACAGGATTGACGGCCTATTCCGAGATTTTGAAAGCTCTATACAACAGAGAGAAAAAACAATCCGGTAGTAATATTGATGTGTCTCTGTTTGGAGTCCTCTCAGAATGGATGTCCGTGCCACTAGCCTACTTCGAATATTCTGGCAAATTACTTCAAGGAACCGGGTTAGACCATGCGCAATTAGCGCCCTACGGTTCCTTCGAGACTGAAGACGGCCCGGTTTTTATAGTAATTCAGAACGGTAGAGAATGGATCAGATTTTGCGAGTCAGTATTAGAAAGGTCTGAGATAGCAACAGATCCTAGATTCTGCACTAATGCTAGCCGGATAGAAAACTTGGAAGAGCTCAAGAAGCTTATAAATGAGTCTTTTCATGCTAATCCCAGGGAGGCACTGATAGCTAAACTTCAAGCCGCCGAAATAGCCTGTGGAAATATCAACAACATCGCTGGCCTATCTAAGCACCCTGCTTTAGTTCGTTGTGAAGTTACATCCAATGGTAAAACTTTTCGCACTGTTAAACATGTGGGTTCAACGATCTCGGACCTATCAGTTCCCAGGCTAGGTGAGCATGACGAATTAATCCGAAAAGAATTTGCTGAATAAAAAAAACCCTAATTTAAATTTGGAGAGGAAATGGTAAAACACGTAATTAGAGGACCCTACTTCGAAGAATTTTATAATGGGCAAATATTTGGTGCTCCTGCTATAACGGTTACCAGCGGCCTTGCAGCCCACTATCAGGCGATAATCGGTGATCGGCTCCGACTACCTCTGTCAAATGATTTATGCCAGAAGACCACAGGTGATGAGAGAGGATTGGTTCATCCTATGCTCACGATAAACATCGTAAACGGTCAAACTACCTTCGCTTCCCAGAATGTGAAGGGAAACCTGTTCTATAGAGGGCTCATTCTTAAAAAACCCGTTTTCGTTGGCGACACTTTGTCGACAACAACTAAAGTAGTTGCCTTACGGCAAAACCGCCTTAAGCCGGGACGTGATGCCACTGGCATGGTAGCTTTGGAAATCGAAACAAAAAACCAAAATGGAGAAGTGGTCGTGAAGTATTGGAGGTGTCCGATGATCGCTTGCAAGGACCCTAAGGTTGAAACAAGTCACGATGATTCCTTTGATTGGATTCCTGAGCGTCTGACCGATGAAGAGCTCTTAAACTCTCTCCCAGAATGGGAGATAAACGCCCTTTCTAACGAGCAAATTAATTTACCTACTCCAGAATACTTAGCAGGAGATGAGATTAGTTTAATACCACAGGATTCAGTAACTTCTGCACCAGAATTAGTTCGCATCACAGGCAATATAGCGTATGCACATACCGATTCCACAAAAAGTTACCTAGGAAAGAGACTCGTCTACGGTGGTCATACCATATCACTAGCCTTCGCCCAAATATTAAGAGCGTTTCCAGATTCTATAACTCTCATCGCATGGCAAAAGTGCGATCATTTAGCTCCGGTACTAGAGGAAGATATTATAAGCAGTGAAACAAGAATCATCAGGAAAATACCTACAGATAAGGGTGGTTTCCTATATGAGCTTCATGTCATAAGCAAGGCTGCAAGAAAGCAACAAGGCACGATGTCTCAGCAAGACGTTTTAGAGTGGGAACTGGTGTTGTGGTCTCTTTAAAGTCCAGCAGAGTGCCCACCGTCGACGGTTAACACGTTCCCATTCATAAACCTAGATGCTGACGAGGCTAGAAATAAAATCGCCCCATCTAGATCTTCGGGCTGGCCAAAGCGACCAGCTGGAATCCTTTCTCGTAGTTTCAAGCCAGCTTCGGTCTTGAGCCACTCTCTATTCATCTCGGTTTCGTAATAACCCGGAGCGAGTGCATTAATACGAATGTTTTTGGCGGCAAGATCAACACATAAATCTCTTCCCAAATTTATAAGACCCGCTTTTGAGGCGGCGTAAGGTGGTATGTGACCTAATGGGCGAATCCCGAGAACCGAGGCAATATTTACAACGCTACACTCTCTCTTGTCAACCAAGCGCTTTTGTATTACCGCTTGAGCCAAAGTCCACGGACCTCGAAGATTGGTCTCGTAGACAGCATCCCAGTCTTCGTCTGAATAACGCTCTGGTGATTTCACTATAGCTATACCAGCATTATTGACAACTACATCTATCGGACCGTCTTCTTCACACCTTTCTACACATTCCCTGATAGCACTTCTATCTCGCATATCGAGAGGTTCAACAACGCATAGTCCACCAAAATCATTGATTGCTTCACCAAGTTTTTCTAACTTCGACTTAGTTCTAGCAGTAACCACTACTTTTGCTCCTGCCTTCGCCAACGTCCATGCAAATCGATAACCCAAACCCATTGAGGCACCGGTAACAAAAGCAGTCTTTCCCGACAAATCAAACAGACTTTTTGGATCATAACCTTTTGAGTGCACGTCCATATTGGTTCCTCTAAAAAAACAAGAGCCAGCATGCTGGCTCTTAAGATAAAATGAAGTTCGGTTAAAGTAGTTTAAAGACCTAGCTTTGGCTTAACCCATTTCGCTATTTTGGTAATAGCCTCGTCTGCCTCTGGAGCCTCGCCTGCCATAAAGTGGAACACGTGCTGCATCTCCGGAAAAATTTCCACTTTGCAATCCACGCCTGCCTTCTTTGCCAATGCTCCGAAACGCACAGAATCGTCTAGTAGCGTTTCGTCTCCACCTGCTTGTATATACATTGGCGGAAGCCCCGTTAAATCGGCTTCTAGGAGATTTGCTAAAGGATCTTTCGGAGAAGCGTTACCCAAGAATGTAGCCGCCATATTGAGCAGTACTTCTTTTTGGACAAGGACGTCCTTTTCTGCATTAGAAAGTATACTCTCTCCGGTGCCCTCTGGGTCATACCATGGAGAAAGAGGGACGGATCCGACAGGAAGTGGCAATCCTTTATTTCTAATTCCCAGCAGTACTGAGGTTGCCAATGCACCTCCAGCAGAGTCACCTGTCGTAAATATATGTTCTGACTTATAGCCTTCTTTAAGAAGCCATTCATAGGCTGTTACAGCATCATTCACTTGAGCTGGATGAGTGTGCTCAGGAGCCCTTCTGTAATGAAGAATTAAGGCCTTACACCCGACCGCTTTAGCGATGTGACCGAAAAGTTTACGATGAGTGTACATAGAACCTGTGACATAACCTCCACCATGTGTACATAGGGCCACCCTGTCTTCAGCGCAACCTTTGGGTATCGCCCACATGGCTTCCATGCCACCAGCATCGACCTCTACATAGTCAACCTGACCAGGTTCGCCAGTTATATCCCCCCAATGTTCAAACAAAGCTCTTATCTCATCGAGTTCCATATCCGGTTTGTCCGTCATAGCGGCTAACCAGCTGCCGTATAACTTCTTTATTGACTCTGACTGTACACTTGCCATTAGCATTTCCTCCCAAAGAATTTAGCGGACTCCGAATGAATCCCCCAATAACTACAGTCTATAACGAATACAACTAGAATTAAAACTTTTTACCTAGCTCCTACATTTAAAGCTGAAGGCTCGAAATCTCGCTTCTTCATTTTTTTGAGATTCGCTAAAGTTACCATTTGCAGGGTAGTACAGTGCATATTTTGAATATCAATGACCGCAGCGGAATCGAGCATGGGAACACCGCTTCCTGAGTTCTGCTTCAGATGGTAGTCTGGATGAGCAATACCGCCTAGTAAGAACTTCCAAAGAACTCCAGCTCTATCGTAGACCTTTCCAAACACTGGGAACATGGTTTGAGAATCAATATAGAAAAATCGCTTTGATAATGGATGATCTTCTCTCTTAGGAACACCTTCCAACACATGTACCTTTCGGAGTTGCCAAGTAATATTCGGAAAACATCCCGAATGACCATGAAAGTCAACAAATTTGTATTTGTAAGACCTGGCTTTACGATTGGCATGAGGAACCTTATCATGCCGATACATGGGCAGTAAAATATACCGGTCTCCACCGTAAGTCCAATCCATGTCTTTTACTCTCCCGGTATATCCGAGAAAATCCTCAATCATGATATCACTTCCAAGAAAACTATCAGTTCGCATAGTTGTAGCCACCCTCCTTACTCTTCTCAGAAGTGGGACATACATCCAACCCTGCTCCTCGGCCAAATCATCGCTATTGTAAAAGAGCAACAGCTTTGTATTCGCGACATCGCCTGGCTCAAGTGCTGTCAAAGTGATTGCGTTATAAACCTTGTAGGGATTATCTTTGAGCGAAGGAGTAGGTTCCACAACATGCCGATGCATAAAACGCATCGCCTCGGCTTCGAATTCCAACTCTCTTTCCATAGTCTGGCTTCGCATATCCCTATACTGCCAATACATCTCAGGAATTTTACCGCCATCACCGGCATATCCGTAGCGCATATTCCACATCAGTTTGGTGCCTGCTTGCGGATCATCTATTGATAATTCACCAGAAAAAGGTCGACCTGCTATGTAATCTTTCAAAACACCAGGCTCAGACCCTAGTGACGTTTTGCCAGCATGTGTTCGGGTAGCATCCACATAATTCATGTGCGGTTTGAAAGATATAGTTTCGCCGGTTTTTACTGTGACCCAACCCTTTCTCACCAAGTCAGCGAATTCTGGATCAATTAGTTGTTCATATTGTTCGATATTATCCAAACCAATGACGCTTCCCGGAGGTGGCGCCATTTCCCCCAAAGCCTCCAAGTCTAGTTCGAATTCGCTGGCCACTATCGCTCCGCTTACCATCAAAAGCCACCCGAAAAGAAGAATCTGTTTGCCACCTGATCCGAAAAATTTACCCGAAATAGTCACAAAAAAACTCCTTTTAAATGATATCAGTTCCCTAAAAGGCATAGAGAAGCTTGAATCTACAGTACTACCTTTGTTCAACAAAAAAAAACAGCCCACTAACCCTATAATCTTTTTACGGTCAAAAAATTCCCGCAGATCTGTGAGGCATCTTGCTTCTTGAGCCTAATTATTGCTGTAATAGCATTACGGTTGACCACGCCGCCATGCCTCTAATCCCGGGATCACTGTCATCCATTGCATGGACAACCTTCGAAAGATACTCATTGGCTCCAGTTTGTCCCACAAGCCAAATTCCTTGTAGTTTGATGTCAGGATTTTCATTTTCTAAACCCCACTTATAAATGTGAGCGGGAATTTCGGGCATATTAGACCATGCCTCAAGAATTCTAGTACCCACATCTGAGGACACCTTACAACACGCAATTAACTCCTTTGTCACTGAATCCGAAATCCTCACAGGAATCCTTCTCAGGCTTGCTGCCGCGACGGAAGGATCCAATCCTTTACCAGCAGTCATTATATCTATCAAACGATCTTTGGCATCTTGAATACCATAACCCACTTCGCTCGCTAATGCGGCCATAGAAACCTTTGGGTACTTACTATTCCTCAAAACTCTGAGAGTTTGCCTAGTCTCCTTTGAATCTACTCTACCCAAAGCTACCGCTGCAGCCTCTTGGGCTGATGAGTCCCCTTCTTTAGCCATCTTAATTAACCGCTTAACATCCTCGGCGGTGGAATCTGAACTAATCAAAGCCATGGAGGCATAGGCTCTGACAATGGGATCGCTTGTATTTGATTCAACCAACCTATTTAGAATTTCTTGCTTTCCATCAAAATCGATAAAATCGATGGCTTGCATTGCATACTTCTTTACCCACTGATCATCCACTTCTAACAGGTCTACAAGAAACTCACCCATGTCTTCTCGAGCCTTAAAGGACAGTGATTCTGTTAAGAATTTTAGAAAGACAGTTTCTTTAATCGTCTCTGCCGCTTTGTACATCACGTCCACGCCAGAGGGGTGACGTACACTAATTAAAGTGTCTATAGCTGATCTCATTAACACCCAATCCGTGTGGTTCAAATTATCAGCAATGAATTGTAATGCTTCCTTGTCCCCGAATTCGACTAAGGTGCCAGCGCCAGCTATCTGATCGTAGTAGTTCTCGGATTCCCTTAGTTCTGTCGCCACTAACTTAGCTTTATTCAAGTACCCTTCCCGCTCTGTGTTCAGTTCACTATGTACCATATTGCATGTAAACAGAGCACCGAGAAATATTAGTACGATGAGATATCTCTGGAAACGAATGGTAATCAAATGTGCTTCCTTTAGTAATTTCCTAGACTGGTTATTGATGAGTTTAACATGTCTTCGGCACAGCAAAAAAAAGGGAGGCCTAAGCCCCCCTTTAAACCAATATGGGTATCGGTTAATTAGAACTGGTATTTCAGCTCGAAGAAAATTTCATCATAATTTCTTAGAGCACCAATTCCTTGTCTACCTGGGCCGAACACTGAAGTTACAAATGGGTACTGATTAGCGTGACCCGCACCTAAACCAGTAGGTCCATTGGTAATGAAGTTCGCATAAGGTCCAACGTCATGAGTTGAGTTGTTGTCCCCTTCCCAAATTAAGTGGAATCCACCTTTCACTGACCAGTGGTTGTTCAACAGCCATTCGACATTGAAACCAGCCACGTGAGAGTTAGAGGCTTCCTCCCAAACGTAGAAACCAATAGGCTTAACCGTATCCCGCTTATAGTTACCTATAAAGAAGAAAGTGGTAATCCAATTGTGCTCATCAACAAAGAACCCAGTGTTCTTGTCGCCTTCATGATCCCAATACCAAGTATCGAAAATCTGCAGTGACAAGAAGAAGGTTCTGTCTTTGTTCAAGAATGGGATGAATGTTGGTCGGTCGAAGCCCAGCGAGAATCTCATGATGTCACTATGGTCAACCCAATCGACACTTCTTGTGTTATTCACGATTTCGTCGAAGGTCCACGAAGATTCAATCCGCATGACCACTCCTGACCAAGATTCAAAATAGTCCATGGACAGTCCGACAGTGTGGGACTGCTTGTACTCTACAGAAGTTTGACCGCCAGCCAATGGACTACAGAAGTTTCTAGTCGCATCTGCCACGCCACACCCAGGAGCATCGAAGCCATTCCATAGGTCAGCAAAGTTTCCTGTGTTGAACGCATTGATTGCACCTTGTTGATGCACTCCAGGGTTACCAAACGAACGAAGGAGTTCTGCGGCATCCTGTGGAGTGGTTCGTAACACTGGGTCCACGAAACCTGTGATTCCACCGAAAGGAAAAGCGTTTCCATTTGCAATCGCATTGTTGGAGAAAGCGAGCATATCGCCGGTGCCTGCGAAGGCTCTGGCTGCTACCAAATCACCAATTAACAAATCATTAGCCGCTCTACCTGCTGCCACCATATCGATATGTCTGGTTGGCATATTTACAGTATGAAACTTGAATACTGGCAGGTCGTTCCAGCCGTACCAGTGAGATAGCGCAAAGCGGAAATCAGATACTCTGAACTCCCAACGCCATCCTGCTTCTGTGTTTTTGATATCCCAATCCGGACGATTCTCTCTATTTAAACCAGCTGGAGTACCGAAACCAGCAGGCGTTCTAGGATCAGCTTGCCCCCTTGAACCGCAAATATCCGCTGATGAAACGGGAGTGACAGCGTTCGCTAGTAAGCCAGACGCTGTACTGGAGATTCCGGTTGCAGTGATATTTACTTGGTTCTGACCCAAGCAAGGTTCCTTAGAAAAGTAAGTGTTATATATCGCAAACGTACTAATGTCTTTTGCGAATGGATGGGCCCAGAAACCTGATGGGTTACCCAGTCCAACTCTTTGAAACTGATCAAAGTTCCAAACAAATTGGATTGCGTTATCAGTTAGCGGTCCAAAAGAACCGGCCTTCCACTGGAAAGACGCCATCCATTGGGGAATTCGGATATCTTCAAATGAGTCAAAGAAGAAATGTTGGCCAAAATCGATTGGGTTAATCAAATCCTGCATTCTGAAGAAGTCAGTTTTTCCCCATACGATTTGTTGCTTACCGATCCGCATCCAAACGTCACCAATGACGCCGTCCATGTATAACTCACGGATAGGATACATACGACCGTTGGAATCAGTATTTTGTAACGCAACGTCTCTGTTACTAATGTTGAGGTCAGTACAACGCGCACAATCCAAATCTAGGTTTGAAGCCCTTTGCACGATGGTTGGGAAACCGGAAGATAGCGTACCGCCTGCTCCGTTTGAAACGTTAGCACCAGTGATACCCCTTCGGAAATCAACCTCAAACATTTCGTCGAATTGATTAGCATTTGCCAGCCCGTGTAAGATTTCTTTACCGATACCACCCGTGGAGTTCGCGCCGAAAGCAGCTGCACCACCGGCTAAGGCAAAATCAAACCCACCGAAAGCCAGGGCATCGGATGACATATTGAAATCAGCTCGGCCCTTCAAAGAAGGTTTGCTGGAGCCATCTCCAACTCGACCAGTGCTGAAGTTACCCGTGTCCATTACGATGTCGTATTCTGGACGAACAATTGTGACAAACGTTAATTCGTCAAATATACCAACGTCCGTGTATTCTAAAGCGGCCTCCACTTGAAACTTTTGAATCCATTGTCCCAAGTGAGTGGTTCCCGCAAACATACGAGTACGCGTTTCACTCTTTAAGAATCCCTCAATTTCTAGTTCTCCTCCCAGTGCCTCGAATGTAATCCGAGCCTGAGACTGTGATGCAAATAGCACCAGAACCATACTGAGAAGGAATGCTTGAAAAGCTCCCTTATTTTTTATCATGGTTATTTACCCCTGTTCCCATATTGTAATTAAACCCGAGATAACCCTTATGGCTTCTCGGAATACTCTACATCTAGCAAATGCAAAGAACATTTACCCCAAATGGGACGAATGTTCTGGCATTATAAGAATATAGCTAAAAAGGTGCAACCGATAAATGTCGATAACGCAAATTAGCTAAATTCTGCTATTTCTTCCTAATTTCCTAGTTAAATCATCCTCCGTCCTGACTGGACTTCATCACGAAACTCGGTTTGAAGACCTTTACAAGCAATGGTAGAAGCGAGATGGCCCCAATCATGTTACTGACCATAAGGAGCGTCAGTAACATTGCCATTTCACTGTTAAACCTTAAGGATGATCCAGGTATCCAGTAAAAGATACCTGCAACAACGGTCACAGCAGTAAACAACACTGCTGCACCTGTGGTTGAACAAGTAACCCTAACCGCATCATCGAGATTACGATGTCGTACCTCCTCTCTGATTCGGTCAAGCATATAAATCGCGTAATCCACACCGATACCAATCCCTACCGCAGTTACAGGCAAGGTATTAATATTTAAGCCGATACCTCTAAAGCCCATGTAAGCCCTGTTTATGATCACAGCCATCGCCAACACCACAAAAACTAGAAGCGCCGCTGTTATAGAACGATAAGTAAACATCACGGACAACATAACTACGGTAATGATGAGGATAGTTTGTAATATTTCTGAGCGCTCTACCTCCTCATTTCCAGCTGCTGTCGTACCAATGATACCGCCCGCGAATCTAGGCGTGACTCCCTCTATAGGATTAGCATCAATGAATTCCTTAGCAGCTTGCATCGCGGCATATACTGTTGGGCCGGTCGCATCCTTAAAGAAGACGACAAAGTTAGCTTTTCTTCCCTCAAGGTCCATATACTCAAGCATCACACCCGGGATCGCAGCACCTGCTTCATACATAAACAACGTATTCCCGATGTCTCTTTGAGAAGCTGGAACCAGAGACCATCTCGGATCATCGTAGTGATAAAGCCGATTTATCGAGCGAACCAAATCGGGTATGTCTCTGGTACCCCCATAGTTCACGACGTTTGCCATATGACGACCAAATTCTTCCATGACGGCAACGACGTTAGGATCCTTCATCTTGTGGGCCTCTTCGGCCTCAAAATAGATACTAAATTGATTAGCACCAGCGAACTTTCCAGAAATCGCGGCTGCTGCAACATTATATTCTGAGTCTGGAAACAAAATCGGTGAACCCGGCATGTTCTCTCCCACTACCATATCTTTAGCATAGAAAAGGCTGAAGGCTATGATAAGTCCCGCGATTCCAAATATCGGCAGAGGCGCTTTGTTGGAAACGATGAAAGTGCCCCAAGTACCCATGACCTTGGAGAAGATATTCTTGTGCCCTTCAACTCCTTCCTTACCCGCTTGGACTAGGCCCTTGGGGGCGGGAAGATAAGACAGCACAAGCGGAACCAAAATGGAAACCGTCACCAAGTTACTTAACGACCAAAAACTACAGAAGTAACCCAGTTTAGCGATTATGGGAATTGAAGAGACGGTCAGTACGAATAATCCTGCTGAGTCAGTAAAGATAGCAATAGACGCGGGCACAATGAGCTCGCCCATGCTGGTGCGAACCGCCGAATCCCGGGAAGCACCAGAAAATATTTCATCATGATAACGCTCCATCATTTGAACGCAGTGACTCGCTGTCCGAGCAGATATGAGTATCGGAACAACTAAAATCAGCGGATCCAAATTGAAATTCAGCCAACCGACGAGTCCGAGACCCCAGATACAGGCCATCCCCGTCCCCAGGAATGGTATAAAAACACCTGCAAAAGAACGAAAGTGCAGATACAGCAATATAATCATTACTACACCAGTGATACCAAAAATTAAGGCTAACTCACCTGAGTGGTAATAGATCCAGCCTTTCAACATGGGCTCACCCGCTATGTAAAGCTTGGTTACACCATCCTCTTCCACCTCAGTCTTAAGTTCTTTGAGTCTGGTGAAGATCGTATTGTAATCTAGGCGCTCCTCGTCAAACCCAGCCAAAATGAGAGCGGCTTTTCCGTCCGCCGAGAGATAGGTACCGTAGACAATATCGTTATTAAATGACTCTTCTCTAAGCTTTTTCAGCTTAGCTGGCTCAGTGGGTATGTCTCTTGGGAGCACTGGCTCAGATTTGATCAACCCGCCAGCAGTAGTCCTAATACGTCTGATTTTCGGGTGGGCAATGCTAGCTACCTGATAGTGATTAACACCTTTGATTAGATCAACTTCATCGGTCAAATACTTAATTTTATTAAGTGTCTCATATGTGAAGATATCATCGTTCTCACCGGTAACCTCTAAAGACATCGTCACAACATTCGCACCACCGAAAGTAGTTTTCATCCGGTTATAGTTCTTTATGTATTCATGTTTCGCGGGAAGCAGATCTGCGAACCTCGAATACACCTCTATAGAGGGCAAAGCCCATGCTAAAAGTAGCGTGGGGATGATTATCATTGTGATTGTCGTTAGACGGTGGTCCAACATCCAGTTGGCTAGCTTCTGACCTAAAGTCTGTTTCTCAGCGTTCAAACCCCTCTCCTCATCAATTTTATTTTTTAACCCTTTAGCCCTGTATTACGCGGTCTGCGCTTTACTTCAATTTGTATATGGGGAAGCTAGAATAAGCAGATGATCTCGTATTTGCTAGTTGCTCCCACCGGACTGCAAAGCGAAGCCCATTCTGTCATGATTTGAACAAAAATAAAACACCTCGCTACAATAGCGCTTTCTTGATGTTTGAATCACGAAAGAATGGTAAAACCATCCTGACTCTACATAGCTTACGGCTACCCAGTAAATTATCCATCTTGTATTTTTTCTCACCCCTTAGATTGGAGTATGAGCTTTGCAAACTCTCTATACATATCGAATACATACCGAACAAAACCTTGGGGAAAAAATAGCCCGGATTTGCCCCTTGCGACAGCCATTGATTAAAAATACATACAAATTAGATTATTTAAGTAGCTTTTAATTCTTCTAACCTTTGCTGCTTCAGTTTCTCAAGATTGAGAAGACATTGACTTACTACAATAAGGCCTTTTGCGATAGACTGGATAACATTAATCATATCGAGATAACTTAAAGCACTGCACAGCGCAATGAAGCAAAGGAAGTTACATTATTATGAATTCTCAAAAGATCGACGAATCAACATTCCGGACTGCATCGGGCCTTTGGGCCACAGGCGTATCTATAGTCACCACCGCGGACCTATCAGATAATCCTTTCGGACTCACAATGAATTCTGTGACTTCTTTGAGTCTGCATCCTCCTATGTTCTTAGTTTGCGTAGACCTGGGTTCCGATACTATGCAACCGATGCTAGAAAGAGGGGCGTTCTGCATCAATGTGCTTACCGAAGCACAAAAAGATCTTTCTAACCGCTTCGCTAAGAAAGGGAAAAACAAATTTGAGGGGGTTGATTGGAGCCCGGGCGTCACATTGACCCCAGTCTTAAAGGACAGTTTCCTTAGCATAGAATGCAACACAAGCAATGTTTATGAGGGTGGAGACCATCGTGTAGTATGCGGAGAGGTCTCACAGTTGCATTTTAATAGCGATCCGCTTTCAAAACCTCTGATATACTTTCAAGGTAAATATAACGCACTAATGGATTAGCGACCTATTGACACCTTACGCTTCGAATGAAAAACTCATCGTTGGGGATTAGGTTTTTTGCAGCCCTATCCATTTATCGATAGAATTACAAATCTTCGAGGGGCATGTCTGCACATTACACTGCCGCAGATTTTTAGGTATTTGCAGTTAGAAATTAATAAGGACTTAAGAAATGATAAGAAAATTATCTTCCGTAACAGCAGCGGTCTTTGCCGTAGCAATGGTTCAACTTGGAAACGCTGACGCTCAAAGTGCGAACGAAATAAACACCAGCACGATGAAAATAGACTTCATGGGCGCAGTGCATCTTGAAGAAACAGGAATAGTTGTAGCCGGCCATAATGGACTAGTGGGAACATTGGTCCTGGACGGAGAAGAGGCTACCCTCACTACTTTTGACGATGTACCTAATGAGGATTATACCGCCATTCAAAAAATATCAGCATCTGAAGCCTTCATAGGAGCTTCTAATGGGAAGCTCTATAAACTGTCAGGATCTTCTGTCCAATTTGTTGGTGAAGTATCTGAATATGAGGAGCCAGTTTTGGACATAGCCCACTTAAATGGTGTGACTTGGGTGGTCGGAGCTAGAGGAATGGTAGCGAGGAGCACCAACTCTAAAGATTTTGAGATTCTTGAAATTAGAGATGTAAACATGCCAAAGGTTAACTTTCCGGGAGGTCAACCTGCTGACTGGTATTTAGGGGTTCAGAACCTTGATACTGATAGCTTAGAATTCAAAGCCTTCGTGAATGGCAAGCCTGCAATCTCAGAAGAACACTATTTAATATATCCTGACGAAGGTTTCATACAAGTTCACGAGCAATTGGACATGAGCCCTCCTCCATCAGTGACTTCACGATTTGCACCAGGTCCTCCCTTTAGAGGCGGGGACGTTTCTTGGAATAAAGTGCTGCTATCCGAAGGTTTGATCACTCTAGCTGGTGAATTTGGGTTAATTATTCAAAGCAAAGATGGCGGAGAAACTTGGGTTCGTAGAAATACAAAAATAGTTCCTAGGGAACCAGAGCCCGCCTATTGGATGAGCGGTGTTCAGAATGGAGACAACCTATGGTTGGCTGGTGCAGCTGGGGTCAATGCCTTTAGTAAAGATAACGGTAAAACTTGGAAAAATAACCCCAAACCAGGCCGAGAAGGTATCTTTGGGATCGCCTTAGCTGATGATGGTACCCCCGTTATCACGGGAGCCGTAGGCCTCATAGGTCAATTCAAAAATAACGATTGGGAACTGGCGGACAGAACCGAATTAAGGATCCTCTCTTGGCTTAAAAATCCTGTCGTGTTACCCGATGGAGGCCTATTAGTCTTAGGTGGCAGAGCAACAGCCATTAGTTTGAAGGAAGGCCAATATAAAAAGATTAATGTTACATTAGCAAACGACGCAGGTTGAGGCTTGAACTGCTAATATTTGAGTATCTAACAAACATTTCTGAAAATCTTGGACCACAGGCCGAGGGCGAGCACAAAGAAGTCTGCTCCCGGCCTGTAGCCCTAGAAATTGACAACCTTTTTCACATAACCAGACCAGCGAGAAAACCGAACCTATGCCAATTCTATTGCTAAGGCGGTAGCCTCCCCACCACCAATGCACAAACTAGCGACACCTTTCTTGACACCGGCATCCTGCATGGCGTGAACCAACGTTACAACGATTCTTGCTCCTGAAGCTCCTATCGGATGTCCTAAGGCACATGCCCCTCCCCTTACATTCACTTTGCTATGTGGAAGATCTAGCTCGGTCATAGCAGCCATAGTTACAACTGCAAACGCCTCATTCACTTCAAAAAGTCCGACATCCTCCTTTTCCCATCCAACCTTAGCCAAAACGTCCTTGATGGCTACCACAGGTGCAGTCGTGAACCAAGACGGCTCTTGGGCATGACTGGAATGTGCCATCAGATAAGCCAATGGTTTGATGCCCTTCTCGGAGGCAGCATGTTCGGACATTAAAATTACTGCTGCAGCACCATCACTTATACTACTAGAATTTGCAGCCGTGACAGTACCATCCTTGGCAAAAGCTGGCTTCAGATGTGGAATCTTGTCTAGTTGAGCGTTTCCAGGTTGCTCATCCATTTCCATCACATGGTTGCCTTTTCGACTTTTAACGGTGACGGGCTCTATCTCTCTTTTAAAAGCTCCTGTATCAATGGCTTTCTGCGCTCGTTTCAGTGACTCGATGGCAAATTGGTCTTGTTCGGTTCGAGAGAACCCGTATTTTTTAGCGCACTCTTCTGCAAAAGAACCCATCAGACGCCCTTTTTCATAGGCATCCTCTAATCCGTCGAGAAACATATGGTCCATCACGTTTCCATGACCAAGTCTCATCCCTACTCGCGATTTTGGTAAGATGTGCGGCGCATTACTCATACTTTCCATCCCACCCGCCACAACGGCACGATTGGATGCGGCTAATATCGAATCATGGGCTAGCATGATGGCTTTCATCCCTGAACCACACATTTTGTTAATCGTTGTAGCGGGTACATTGACTGGCAAGCCAGCTTTCATTGCGGCTTGTCGCGCAGGCGCTTGTCCAAGGCCTGCCGGCAATACACAACCCATAATCGCCTCATCAATATCATTTACCGAAAGCCCCGAGCGAGATAAGGAGCTAGCAATCGCAGCGGCACCCAAGTCAGGTGCCGAAACCTCAGACAATCCCCCTTGCATTCCGCCCATCGGTGTTCGAGATAACCCTGTAATAACTGTTCTGTTGCCCATCTAGTTCTTTCCCCTACATTCTAAAAAATAATAATCATTTATGTTAACTGGCTCTCTAGATAAAAACACCTAATTAAAGGAAATAAATATAGACAAGAATTGTCTTCAAGATGACCTTCAGAGCCTATTTCAAGCGAACCCACCTTAGCCTATAATCTTCTTTTCGTAAAATTCAAATAAACACTAGATGGGTGAGCCCTTGTCCCGAGAGAAAACAGAAAATTTATTTTGGCATGATCACGAAGTTTCCGCTGCAGACCGTAGAACCCTGAAGGGTCATAGCGCTGTTGTACTATGGTTTACAGGCCTAAGCGCTTCAGGGAAGAGCACAGTTGCAAACATTGTAGATAAAAAACTCCACGCGAAAGGTACGCACACCTATCTCCTAGATGGGGATAATATTCGCCAAGGATTAAATAGTAACCTGGGTTTTAGTCCTGAGGACAGGACTGAGAATATTCGCAGAATTGGTGAGGTGTCAAGACTACTTGTCGACGCGGGATTACTGACCATAACCGCATTCATCTCTCCCTTTAAAAGGGATAGGGACATGGTGCGTAAACTTTTTCCAACTGGGCGATTTATAGAAATCTTTTGCGACGCAAGCATAGCTACTTGCGAAGAAAGGGATGTGAAAGGTTTATATAAAAAGGCCAAAGCTGGAGAGATTCCAGAGTTCACTGGGATTTCCTCTCCATACGAGAAACCTACCAACGCAGAATTAATTTTGGACTGCGACAAAGAATGCCCAGAATCTTTGAGTGATGAAGTCATCCGGTTTTTGGAAGAACGAGGTTTAATTAAAATTCCTGATACGCCCGATTAAACAGATTCAGCCGCATCAGTTTTACGTTAGATTGTTTTTGAAAGAAGAACATCTTTGGAAATACTCAGCGGTAGTCTTAGGCATCGGAACTCTGGCAAAGGCAACCCATTCAATGAGTCTTTTACCTGCATGCACTAATTCCCTTCCTTCCTGTAATTCAGTTACAGAAAGTCTAGCTGCTTGAGGTGTGAATTTTTGTAGCGAGTCACCTGCTACCACAAATTCCGGCCATACCTTAAAAATGGCTGGATCTGTCTTAATTGTCTCGCTTTCTATTTTTGCTGTTCTAGCATAATCTTCCACTAAATCACCAAGTGATTCAAAGCCTTCCAAATCGCAAAAGGTTGCGGTCATTTCCTGACAAATTTTATCAATAACAGCCATAGTCTGTGCTATCTTCAAATATCTGGATTCATAGAACTCCGCGATTGGCGTGTAAAAAGCCTTTAAAGGTTCGCCCCAAAGCTCATCTAACCCTTCCTCTCCGCTGTAATGTTTAACTTGTTTTCCAAGATCAAAAGCTTCGAGCAAGCAAGATTCACACTCCCTCATTAGCTCATTGCCACTATCAATCTCTATCCCTCTTTGGTCCAATTGAAAAATAATTGAAAAAATATCCGACCCTCTGTGGAGCAGCGCTCCCGCCAACATTGCCGCATTTACTCTCTTTTTATCTGGTTCGTTTTCAATTTCGTAAGCTTGTCGAGCTTCATCAAGGTTATATCCAGGTGTATTTATTCCCGGTTCAGTGTGATGGAAAACTCTTTTGGTTAATTGGTCGATCAACTCTCGCCGAGCGGCCACTTCGTCAGTTGGAGGATCATATTTTCTTATCCAGTAGCCGTCATAAAAAACACAAGGCTTTCCATCTACTGTACTAGTAGTACCGTTAATGGGCTTTTGTTTCACGTCTCTCACTTAGGCAATCTAAAGCTCTAACCTTTTCAGAGTTATTCGTTCACTGTCCAGCGTTGCTATCCGGAAACTGATAACCTTTCATATTCTCTCTCAACTTAAGTTTACTGACTTTTCCCGTAGCCGTGTACGGCAACTCGGTTACAAAGACGACATCTTCCGGAATCCACCATTTAGCTACTTTCCCATCAAAATATTCCAGGATTGATCTTCGAAGATCGTCCTGGGGTGCTTCAGCGACCACTACCAATAGCGGCCGTTCCTCCCACTTGGGGTGGTACATACCAATCACGGCACACTCATTTACTTTGGGGTGAGACATGGCGGTATTCTCCAAGTCTATCGAACTAATCCATTCACCCCCAGACTTTATAACATCCTTGGTTCTATCCGTTATTTTTACATAACCATTTGAATCAATGGTTGCCACATCTCCCGTATCGAACCATCCTTCATCAGTATGGGAAGCGTCAGGGTTCTCCGTCTTATAATAACTACTACAAACCCACGGCCCTCTGGTTTGTAACGCACCGAAAGCCGTGCCATCCCAAGGTAACACACCACCCTCGTCATCGACTATCCTCACTTCCACTCCTGGTATGGGTCTACCCTGCTTAACCAACTGATCTCTTAAAGCATTTCCCTCTACATTAACGTTTTCAGAAGTTGGTTGATTGATCACCCCCAAGGGACTCATTTCGGTCATCCCCCAGCCGTGGAGCACCTCAACTTTGTAGTTATCACGAAACTCCTCGATCATACTAAGGGGACAGGCGGAGCCTCCAATTATGGTGCGATTCATTTTCCCTAATGTCCTGCCGCTCTCTCTGAGATAGTTCAACAAACCCGTCCAGACGGTTGGAACACCTCCGGCTATTGTGACCTCTTCATTATTGATCAGATTGACCAAAGTTTCTGGGTCGCCCAATTTTGGTCCTGGAAAAACAAGCTTGGCACCGACCATTAGACCAGCGTACGGATAGCCCCAAGCGTTGACATGAAACATAGGGACCACCGCGAGAATAGAGTCGAGAGCAGACAAGCATGCGCTATCAGGTAAACACACCGCGTAGGTGTGTAAAACAGTACTTCTATGGCTATACAAAACTCCCTTAGGGTTACCGGTAGTTCCTGAGGTATAGCAAAGGCTACTGGCTCTTGTCTCCTCGAAATTGGGCCAATCATAGTTTTCGGAATTGTCACCTATTAACACCTCGTAGGCAGCTAGGTTGTTGATTTTCACGTCAGACGGAGAATCTTTTTCAGTAAGCTCAACAAAGGTTCGGACACTCGGACACTTAGGCGCAATCTTTTCAACTAAACCCGCAAACATTGAATCAAAAAACAGCACTTCATCTTTAGCATGGTTAACTATGTATATGAGCTGCTCTTCGAATAGTCTAGGGTTAATTGTGTGCAGTACCTTACCGGCACAAGAGACTCCATAATACAGCTCGAGATGACGATAATCATTCCAAGCTAAGGTGCCAATTGCAGCCCCATCCGAAACATTCAAGCTATCCAAAAGATTTGAAATACGGCGTGCGCGACTGAGACATTCACTATATGTATATTTATGATAGTTATTTTCCGCCGTTATCGACACAATTTCTCGCTTCCCATGTTGAGCTTCCGCATGCTGCGCAATATTTTTTATCAGCAGTGGTGCGTCCATCATCAAACCTTGCATTTTTTCCTCCAGTTTTGCGATTAACTCGTACTCAAATCCCATTCCCTTATTGTACACTAGGAGAAATATCAGCCTCTTATTGGAGGTTTTTGATTCCTAGAAGTATGATAAATTTGTGCTCTTAAAACGTAACTGAAAATTACTAGACTTCTTTTCTATAGTAAAGGATTAGCTGGTGGACTGGATTGAATACGATAAGAAACACGTTTGGCACCCTTACAGCCGAGCAATTGACCCACCTACCCCCTATCTCGTCGAAAAGGCTGTAGGGTGCAAGCTTACACTTGCAAATGGGGTAACTTTAATTGACGGAATGTCTTCCTGGTGGTCTGTTATTCACGGATATAATCGTCCCGAACTCAATAGAGCTATTAAAGATCAGATAGAAAACTTTTCTCACGTTATGTTTGGTGGACTCACCCACCGACCCGCTATCGAATTAGCACAAAACTTGATCAATTTGACATCCGAGAAGCTTGCTCATGTGTTTTTCAGCGATTCTGGTTCTGTCGCTGTGGAAGTGGGCATAAAGATGGCTCTCCAATATCAAATCGCAATGGGAAAACCTAAAAGAAAGCGACTATTAACTGTAAGAGGAGGCTACCACGGCGATACTCTTGGGGCTATGTCAGTGTGCGATCCTGTGACGGGAATGCACTCTATTTTTTCGAACTATCTGCCGAAACAACTTTTCGTAGAAAAACCAAACCCTGTGTATGATGCACCATGGGATGCCAGATCTCTAGGAGAGATAGAAGAACTACTATCAACTCAGCAAGAGAAAGTGGCGGCTGTCATTTTAGAACCCATAGTGCAGGGCGCAGGTGGAATGAGATTTTATCATCCGCGGTATCTGGAAGAAGTCAAAAATCTTTGTGAATCCTACGACATATTACTGATAGCTGATGAGATCGCTACGGGGTTTGGCAGAACGGGAAAACTATTCGCTTGTGAACACGCGGGGATTGAACCAGACGTAATGTGCCTCGGTAAAGCTTTAACTGGCGGCTACATTACACTGGCTGCCACTTTAACGACCTCCAAAGTCGCAGCGGCAATTAGCTCTAGGGATCCAAAGGTTTTCATGCATGGACCAACATTTATGGCGAATCCTCTAGCCTGCAGTTGCGCTATAGAAAGCATTAGACTTCTCATGAGCTCCGATTGGCAGGGGCAGGTAGCCTCAATCGAAAATGCCCTAAAAGAGGATTTGTTCGAGCTAAAAAACCACCGTAAAGTTAAAGATGTGAGGGTTCTAGGCGCTATTGGAGTAGTTCAACTAGTGGAGAATATAGATATAGAAAAGATCACTCCTCAATTTATTAAGAAAGGGGTTTGGATAAGACCCTTTAAAGACCTAATATACGTAATGCCACCCTATGTTATCTCGAAGGAGGAGTTATCCGCGCTGACTTACTCCATCAAGGACATATTACTAAATGGCAGACCGGTGTTTTAATGAACAAAACTTCTCGGGAGAAAAAATGAACGAACCCTGGCCTACAGTCCCCGATTTGTATGGTTGGCTATACCTTGACAGAAGAGGTACATGGTTCATAAAGGGAGAACAAGTAAAACACCTAGGGATGATAAGATTCTTGAAGGATAACTACCGAGAAGATAAGAATGGTGAGTGGTATATTCAAAACGGACCTCAGAAGGCATTTGTGACTCTAGAATATACGCCGTTTTTATTGCGACTAGCCCTTGATGGTACTTTGACAACGCATACCGACAGAAAAATAGATAAGCTAACTGGCATCATACTGGACGACGAAGGCAACATCTTACTGGGGAGTGGTATCGGAGCAGGTCTCCTTGATGACAGGGACCTATATCTCTTCTCAGAGATGGTAAATATCGATATTTCTACCGCGACTCACCTGAGATGGAACGAAGAAGTCTTGCCAGTGAAACGAGTTCCTCGTTCAGAAATCCCGACTCATTATAACTTCTCTCAATGTATAGAAAAACCTTAATCGCTAATGAGAAAATCAAAATTTCTTACAAGCGTAATTATTCCAACATACAACAGGGAAATGTTTATTTTAGAGGCTCTAGAGTCTGTAGCTCTTCAGACCACAGCACCTTACGAAGTTATAGTTGTCGACGACGGTTCCACTGACCGCACTCAAACCCTGGTTGCAAAGCACTTTCCATCTGTAGTCTATATCCGGACGCACAACCAAGGTGTTAGCATCGCAAGAAACACTGGCTACCAAAGATCCAAAGGGAATATCATAGCCTTCTTGGATTCCGATGACCTCTGGTTACCAAGCAAATTAGAAGAACAACTAGCTTACTTAGAGGAGAATCCTGCAATACGCATTTTACACTGTAACGAGGAATGGCGACGGACTGGAAAGTTGTTACCACAAAAAAAATATCACGAAAAGA
>TARA_B100000674_G_scaffold238172_1_pt1 | contig 36726 bp, 24 predicted proteins | sample TARA_B100000674 | Tara Oceans TARA_B100000674 (sample SAMEA2622759) | marine metagenome | biome: marine biome (ENVO:00000447); feature: surface water layer (ENVO:00002042); material: "saline water (ENVO:00002010), including plankton (ENVO:xxxxxxxx)" | depth 5 m | reverse complement strand
AGATTTTGCAGAACAGTTAGTAAACTTAACAGTTAAAGAAGTAAACGAACTAGCTGATATTTTAAAAGAAGAGTACGGTATCGAACCTGCTGCAGCTGCTGTAGCTGTTGCTGCTGGTGGTGGTGCTGCTGACGGTGATTCAGCTGCTGCTGAACAAACTGAATTTGACGTAATCCTTAAAGCTCCAGGAGGTGCTAAATTAGGTGTTGTTAAATTGGTTAAAGAAATCACAGGTCTTGGCTTGAAAGAAGCTAAAGGTGTAGTTGATGGTGCTCCTGCTCCTGTAAAGGAAGGGGTTTCTAAAGATGAAGCCGAAGATATCAAAGCTAAGCTTGAAGAAGCTGGTGCTGAGGTTGAGTTGAAGTAATTCAACAACCAAAATCTAAAGGGTTAGAACCAATTCTTTAATGGAATTGGTCTAGCCCATTTTGTGATTTAACACTATTGTTCTAAAACAAACTCTTTATTTATGTCTGAATTGACTAAATTTCCACAAAGGATTAATTTTGCAGACGCTAAGGCGCGTCCAGAATATCCTGACTTTTTAGAAGTTCAATTAAAGTCCTTTAAAGATTTTTTCCAATTTGAAACTACTCCTGAAAACAGAGAGTCGGAAGGATTGTTTAAAGTTTTCTCAGAGAACTTCCCGATTACCGATGCAAGAAATCAATTTGTATTGGAATTTTTAGATTATTTTGTTGACCCGCCTCGTTATTCGATAGAGGAGTGTATTCAAAGAGGACTTACCTACAGTGTCCCCTTAAAAGCAAAATTGAAACTATATTGTACTGACGAAGAACACGAAGATTTTGAAACTATTGTTCAAGATGTTTATTTAGGTACAATTCCTTATATGACGCCTAAAGGTACTTTTGTTATCAACGGAGCTGAGAGAGTTATTGTATCTCAACTTCACAGATCACCAGGTGTTTTCTTTGGCCAGTCGAGACATGCCAATGGTACGAAGTTATATTCTGCCAGAATAATTCCTTTCAAAGGATCTTGGATTGAATTTGCTACAGACATTAATAGTGTAATGTATGCATATATCGATCGAAAGAAAAAATTACCAGTTACTACTTTGTTGAGAGCTATTGGATATGAATCTGATAAAGATTTATTAGAAATTTTTAATCTCGCTGACGAAGTAAAAATTAACAAAAAGAATCTTAAGGCCTCCGTTGGAAGAAAATTGGCGGCAAGAATTTTAAGATCTTGGGTTGAAGATTTTGTTGATGAGGATACAGGTGAGGTTGTTTCTATTGAACGAAACGAAATTATTATTGATAGAGAAACTGTATTGGAAGAAAGTCATATTGAATTGATTGAAGATTCAGGTGCTAAAACAATTCTTTTGCATAAAGAAGATACTTCAACTGCAGATTTTGCTATTATTTACAATACCCTTCAAAAGGATACCTCTAATTCTGAAAAAGAGGCTGTTGAGCACATTTATCGTGTTTTAAGAAATGCAGAACCACCCGATATGGAAACTGCAAGAGGTGTAATTGACAAACTTTTCTTCTCTGATTCAAGATATGATTTAGGAGAAGTTGGTCGATACAGAATTAATAAAAAATTAGGAAATGACTTGTCTGAAGAATCTAGAGTTCTTACTAGAGAAGATATAATCCAGATTATAAAATATTTAATTGAATTAATTAACGCGAAAGCGGAGATAGATGACATAGATCATTTATCTAACAGAAGAGTAAGGACGGTTGGTGAACAATTGTATTCTCAGTTCGGAGTTGGTTTAGCTAGAATGGCCAGAACAATTCGTGAAAGAATGAATGTAAGAGATAATGAAGTCTTTACTGCAACGGATTTGATTAATGCAAAAACATTATCTTCTGTTATTAATTCATTCTTTGGAACAAATCAACTGTCACAGTTTATGGATCAAACGAATCCATTGGCAGAAATTACCAACAAGAGAAGGTTATCCGCATTAGGACCAGGTGGTTTATCCAGAGAGAGAGCAGGTTTTGAGGTTCGTGACGTTCATTACACGCATTATGGAAGGTTGTGTACAATTGAAACTCCTGAAGGACCTAATATTGGTTTGATATCTTCTTTGTGTGTTTACGCAAAAATAAACCGATTAGGATTCATAGAAACTCCATATAGAAAGGTTGAAAATGGTAAGGTAAACTTAAAAGAGTTCGCTTACTATTCAGCTGAAGAGGAAGAAGGAAAATTAATTGCTCAAGCCAATGCATCCTTGAAAGATGATGGATCCTTTGAAAAGAATTCAGTAAAAGCCAGGTTAGAAGCCGATTATCCTATAGTAGAGCCGAAAGAAATCTCTATGATGGATGTTGCGCCGAACCAAATCGCATCTATTGCTGCTTCATTGATTCCTTTCCTAGAACATGATGATGCAAACCGTGCATTGATGGGATCGAATATGATGCGTCAAGCAGTTCCGTTATTAAGACCTCAGGCTCCAATTGTGGGTACTGGTTTAGAAAAACAAGTAGCAAGAGACTCCAGAGTCCTTATTAATGCTGAAGGTGAAGGTATTGTTGAATATGTTGACGCTAACGAAATTCATATTCGATACAACAGAACTGATGCTCAAAAATTGGTCTCCTTTGAGGACGATTTGAAAGTGTATCAATTGGTTAAATTTAAAAAAACCAACCAAGGAACTTGTATTAACTTAAAACCTATTGTTGAAAAAGGTGAGAAAGTTCAAGAAGGTCAAGTTCTTTGTGAAGGATATGCAACTGAAAAGGGTGAATTAGCAATTGGTCGTAACTTGAAAGTTGCTTTCATGCCTTGGAAGGGTTACAACTTTGAGGATGCTATAGTGATTTCCGAAAAAGTTGTAAAAGAAGACATCTATACATCTGTTCATATTGAGGAATTTATAATGCAGGTAAGAGATACAAAACGTGGTCTCGAAGAACTTACTGCTGATATTCCTAATGTTTCTGAAGATGCTACCAAAGATTTGGATGAGAACGGTATGATTAGAGTAGGAGCTGAGGTTAAAGAAGGAGATATTCTAATCGGTAAAATTACTCCTAAGGGTGAAACAGACCCAACTCCTGAAGAGAAGCTTTTACGTGCCATTTTCGGTGATAAGGCCGGAGATGTAAAAGATGCGTCACTTAAGGTTTCTCCATCCGTTCAAGGTGTTGTAATCGATAAATTATTATTCTCTCGTGCAATCAAAGACAGAAAGTCTAGAGCTGAAGAGAAAAATATGGTTGCTAAGTTAGAGGAAGAGTATAAAAAGAACCTTGGTGAAGTAAAAGGGATTTTATTAGAAAAGTTATGGAAAATAGTGGAAGGTAAAACTTCTGCTGGTGTATTTAACTTGTACAAAGAAGAATTAATTGGAAAAGGGTCAAAGTTTACTAAAAAGTCTTTAGCGGATATCGATTACGATAACGTTAACCCAATGAATTGGTCCAAGGACGATGAAGTAAACGATATGATCAAGCGATTGATTCATAATTTCAACATTAAGGCATCCGATATATTGGGTGCTCACAAGCGTAAGAAGTTTGCGATTACTGTGGGTGATGAATTGCCACAAGGAATAGTTAAGTTGGCTAAGGTTTACTTAGCAAAAAAACGTAAACTAAAAGTTGGTGATAAGATGGCCGGTCGGCACGGGAACAAAGGTATTGTTGCTCGAATTGTTCGTGAAGAAGACATGCCGTTCTTAGAAGATGGTACACCCGTAGATATTGTTCTTAACCCACTTGGGGTTCCTTCTCGTATGAACTTAGGACAAATTTATGAAACTGTTTTAGCTTGGGCCGGTGAAAAACTGGGAATGAAGTTTGCAACTCCAATCTTTGATGGTGCATCTTTAGCTCAAATAAAGGAATACACCGATAAGGCTGGAATAGCTGAAAATGGACAAACCTTTTTACACGATGGAGGAACAGGAGAGCGCTTTGATCAACCTGCAACTGTTGGTATTATATACATGCTTAAGCTTGGTCACTTGGTTGATGATAAAATGCACGCTCGTTCTATTGGTCCATACTCATTAATTACGCAGCAGCCGCTCGGAGGTAAGGCTCAGTTTGGAGGTCAGCGTTTTGGAGAAATGGAAGTTTGGGCGCTTGAAGCATTTGGTGCTGCTAATATTCTTCGTGAGATTTTAACTGTAAAGTCCGATGACGTATACGGTAGAGCTAAAGCTTATGAAGCAATTGTTAAAGGTGAGCCAATGCCAGAACCGGGTATTCCAGAATCGTTTAATGTATTGTTACACGAGCTGCAAGGATTAGGTCTTAACATTTCGTTAGACTAATCTAGGAACTGATTTTTTGTTAAACTTATTATCGTATTACGATGGCATATAGAAAAAATGTAAAAACTCCACCAAAATTTGATAAGATTACTATTAGCTTATCATCTCCCGAACAAATTTTAGATCGTTCAAGTGGTGAGGTTATAAAACCAGAGACAATTAATTATAGAACGTATAAACCAGAAAGAGACGGTTTGTTTTGTGAGCGAATTTTCGGTCCGGTAAAAGATTGGGAGTGTCACTGTGGAAAGTATAAAAGAATTCGTTACAAAGGAATAGTTTGTGATCGATGTGGTGTTGAGGTTACTGAGAAGAAAGTACGTAGAGAGCGAATGGGACATATTCAATTGGTTGTTCCTGTTGCTCATATTTGGTACTTCAGATCATTGCCAAATAAAATGGGATATCTTTTAGGTCTTCCAACTAAAAAGTTAGATATGATTATCTACTACGAAAGATATGTAGTAGTTAATCCTGGGGTTGCTAATAATAAAGATGGTGAGCCTTTAGCTTATTTAGATTTTTTAACTGAAGAAGAATACCTTGATATTCTTGATGCACTACCTGCTGATAATCAGTATCTGGATAATGATGATCCAAATAAATTTATTGCAGCAATGGGTGCTGAAGCACTTGAATTACTATTGAATCGTTTGGATTTAGATGCTCTTTCATATGAATTGAGACATAAGGCGAATACTGAAACTTCTCAACAACGAAAGGCTGAAGCCTTGAAAAGATTGCAGGTAGTTGAAGCTTTTCGTTCAGCAAATAAACACATTGAAAATCGTCCGGAATGGATGATAATCAAGGTAGTTCCGGTAATTCCGCCAGAATTACGTCCATTAGTCCCATTGGATGGTGGTCGTTTTGCAACATCCGATTTGAATGATTTGTATAGAAGAGTCATTATTAGAAACAATCGTTTAAAACGACTAATTGAAATTAAAGCTCCTGAGGTAATTTTACGTAATGAAAAGCGTATGTTACAAGAAGCTGTAGATTCCCTTTTTGATAATTCAAGAAAAGCTAATGCTGTTAAAACAGATGCAAACAGAGCTTTAAAATCATTATCTGACTCTTTAAAAGGTAAGTCTGGACGTTTCCGTCAAAATTTGCTTGGAAAAAGGGTTGATTATTCTGCTCGTTCTGTAATTATTGTTGGGCCTACGCTTAAACTACACGAGTGTGGTTTGCCAAAAAACATGGCTGCTGAGCTTTATAAACCATTCATCATCAGGAAGATGATAGAAAGGGGTATTGTTAAAACAGTAAAGTCTGCCAAGAAAATGGTAGACAAAAAAGATCCAGTAGTTTGGGATATTTTAGAAAATGTTTTGAAAGGTCATCCAGTATTATTAAACCGAGCTCCAACTCTACACCGTTTAGGTATTCAAGCTTTTCAGCCGAAACTTATTGAAGGTAAAGCAATTCAATTGCACCCCTTAGCTTGTTCGGCATTTAATGCGGATTTTGATGGTGATCAGATGGCAGTACATTTACCACTTGGAAATGCTGCTATTCTTGAAGCTCAAATGCTAATGTTGGCTTCTCATAACATACTTAACCCTGCAAACGGTCAGCCAATTGCTGTGCCTTCTCAGGATATGGTATTAGGGTTATATTATATAACCAAAGAGAAAAAAGGAACTAAGAAAAATCCTGTAAAGGGTGAGGGAATGACTTTTTATTCTCCAGAAGAGGTAATTATTGCACTTAATGAAAGAGCTATTGAAATGCATGCTCTTGTTAAGGTAAAAACCACAGTGAGAGAAAATGAAGAATTGGTTGAAAAGATAATTGAAACAACCGCTGGTAGAGTCTTGTTCAACCAAGACACTCCAAAAGCAGTTGGTTTCATTAATAAGTTGCTTACCAAAAAAGAGTTGAAGAGTGTGATTTCTGAGGTAATTAGAATTACGGGAATGGCCGAAGCAGCAAATTTCTTGGATAAGATAAAAGAGCGAGGATTCATAAATGCCTTTAAAGGTGGACTTTCCTTCTCGTTGAACGATGTATTAATCCCTGAAGAAAAGGTTAAATTGATCGCTGAAGCTGAAGAAAAAATTGAAGAGATTAAGAACAACTACAACATGGGATTCATTACGAACAATGAACGATATAATCAGGTTATTGATGTTTGGGGAAGAACCAACGTTGAATTAACAGAAGTGTTGATGAATCAGTTGGAAACAGATCGTCAAGGTTTCAATTCTGTTTATATGATGTATCACTCTGGCGCTCGTGGTTCGAAAGAGCAAATTCGTCAGTTATCAGGAATGAGAGGTTTAATGGCTAAACCTCAAAAATCTGGTGCTACAACTCAAGCCGTAATTGAAAACCCGATAATATCCAACTTTAAAGAAGGATTATCAATATTAGAGTACTTTATTTCTACTCATGGTGCTCGTAAAGGTCTTGCGGATACAGCACTTAAAACGGCAGATGCTGGTTACTTAACAAGACGATTAGTAGATGTTGCCCAAGATGTTGTAGTTACAGAATTAGACTGTGGTACTCTAAGAGGATTAGAAACTAGAGCTTTATTAAAAGAAGATGAAGAGGTTGAGTCGTTAGGAGCTAGAATAGAAGGTAGAACTTCGGTTCACGATATTTTCCATCCTCAAACGGGTGATTTAATAGTAAATTCAGGTGATGAAATCACTGCTGTTATTGCAAAAGAAATCAATGACTCTCCTATAGATGCTGTTGAAATTAGATCTGCTCTGACTTGTGAATCTGAAAGAGGTATTTGTGCCAAATGTTACGGAAGAAACTTAGCATCGGGTAAAATTGTTAAACCAGGTGAGGCTGTTGGTGTTATTGCTGCTCAGTCCATTGGTGAACCAGGTACTCAGTTAACACTTAGAACTTTCCACGTTGGAGGTACGGCATCTACCTCATCAGCCGATAATAAGAATATTGTAAAATACGATGGTGTTCTTGAAATAGATGAGTTAAAAACTGTACAAGGTGAAAATGAATTAGGTGAAAAAGTTGAGATGGTTATTGGCCGTTCGGCTGAAATGAGAGTGGTTGATCCAAAAACAAAAACTCAATTGACTTCGAACTTAATTCCTTACGGAGCTACATTATTTATAAAACCAGGTAAGAAGGTTAAAAAAGGAGATGTAGTCTGTGAGTGGGATCCTTACAATGCTTCCATAATTTCTGAAGAAGCTGGAAAAATTGAGTTTGAAAATATCGAAGAGGGAATTACTTACAGAATTGAATCGGATGAACAAACTGGATTTGAGGAAAAAGTAATTGTTGAAAATCGAGATAAAAAGAAAAACCCAACAATAAAAGTTGTTAAAGGTAAAACGGTTTTAAGGTCATATTCTCTTCCTGTGGGAGCCCACATCAATGTAGAAGATAGTGAAGCCATTAAGCCGGGTCAAATTTTAGCAAAAATTCCGAGATCAGCGGCTAAAGGGGGTGATATTACAGGAGGTCTTCCTAGAGTAACAGAGTTGTTCGAGGCAAGAAATCCTTCTAATCCAGCTGTTGTTGCAGAAGTTGATGGAATTGTTAGCTATGGAAAAATTAAGCGTGGTAATCGTGAAATTATAGTAGAAGCTAAAACAGGACAAATTAAGAAGTATTTAGTTCCATTATCGAAGCATATTTTAGTTCAAGAAAATGACTTTATAAAAGCGGGTATGCCTCTTTCTGAAGGAGCAATTACTCCAAGTGATATCTTGAGAATAATGGGTCCAACTAAAGTACAGGAGTATTTGGTTAATGAAATTCAAGAAGTATATCGATTACAAGGAGTAGGTATTAATGATAAGCATTTCGAGGTTATTGTTCGTCAGATGATGAGAAAAGTAGTTATTGATGATGCTGGTGATACTAAATTCTTGGAAAAAGAAATCGCTAACAAGATTGATTTCAATAAAGAAAACGATTCAATTTTCGGTAAAATGGTAGTTGTTGAAGTTGGAGACTCTGCTGAGTTAAAGGCGGGACAAATCATTACTGCTCGAAGATTGAGAGAAGAGAATTCATATTTGAAGAGAGAAGATAAGGCTTTAGTTGAGGCTAGAGAAGCAATTCCTGCAACTTCTACTGCGATACTTCAAGGTATTACAAGAGCATCTCTTCAAACGAATTCGTTTATCTCCGCTGCTTCTTTCCAGGAAACAACTAAGGTTCTAAATGAAGCTGCTGTAAATGGAAAGGTTGATTACCTAGAAGGACTTAAAGAAAATGTTATTGTAGGTCATAAGATACCTGCTGGAACAGGTCTTAAGCACTATAAGAATATTGTTGTAGGTTCTAAGGAGGAATATGAAGCTGTTTTAGAAGCACGTAAAATTAGTGAAGAAGTATAATGGCAGATTTCAAGGAAAAAAATCATCCTGAAAATCAACTTAGCATTGAGTTGAATGAAGAAGTAGCCGAGGGTGTTTACACGAATTTGGCTATCATATCGCATTCGAATTCGGAATTTATTATGGACTTTGTAAATATTATGCCTGGTGTTCCGAAAGCTAAAGTGAAAAGTAGGGTGGTTATGACTCCTCAAAATACGAAGAGGTTGATTCATGCTTTGAATGAAAACATCAGAAAGTTTGAACAAATTCACGGCCCAGTTAAAATGGATAGTAGTCCCAATACTCAGGGATTTCCGATTAACTTCGGTGGACCGAAAGCAGAAGCTTAAAGGAAAAGCCCCGCAATGCGGGGCTTTTTGTTGATTTAAAGGTAGTATACAATATAAATGGAAATAGTCGCAAAAACTTTTGCCGGATTGGAAGAATTACTTGCTGTTGAAATAAAAGAGGCAGGAGGTAAAAATCTACAATCAATAAAAAGAGGTGTTAAATTTGAAGGTGATGAGGAGGTATTATATAGGTGCCTTTTCTCTTTGAGAACCGTATTGAGGTTACTCATTCCCGTATTTAAATTTAAAGCTCATACTGAGAAAGACTTATATTTTAAAGTTAAAAAATTACCTTGGGAAGATTTTTTAGATGTTAATCAAACCTTTGCTATTGATTGTATTGCTCACTCAAAAGTGTTTAACCATAGTAAGTTTGTATCCTTAAGAGTTAAGGATGCAATTTGTGATCGATTTAGAGCCAATAGTGATGACCAGAGACCAAGTGTTAATGTTAAGAATCCTGACCTTCCAATTAATGTGCATATTAATAATTTGGACGTAATAGTCTCACTGGATGCAGGTGGTTTTTCTTTGCATCAGAGAGGTTATAGAACAAAGGATCATGTCGCTCCATTAAATGAAGCGTTAGCAGCTGGAATGCTACTTTTATCGGATTGGGATAAAAAAACAGATTTGTATGACCCAATGTGTGGTTCAGGAACACTTTTAGTTGAAGCAGCAATGATGGCTCAAAATTTGGCTCCAAGATTATTTTCAGGGAAGCAATTTGCTATTCAAAAATGGGATAATTTCGATTCTATGCTTTGGGCAAAAGTTAAAAAGTCTTTAAAAAGTCAAATTGAGCCTACATCGGTTAAAATTCATGGGACGGATATTTCTGTTAAGTCTGTTCAAATGGCTAAATTTTCAGTTAAAACTGCAGCGGTAGATGATATAGTATCTGTTGAGCAAAGCGATTTTTTTCTTAAAAAGAACTCTTCTACTCAAGGTTTTATAATTAGTAATCCTCCATATGGAGAGCGTTTACAAGAAGAAAACATTATTCAATTTTACAGGGAAATAGGTAATACTTTCAAAAGAGAGTATGCTGGATTTCAAGCATGGATATTGAGCAGTAATTTAAAAGCGTTAAAATTTATCGGCTTGAAACCATCAAAAAAAATTTTTTTAAAAAACGGTCCCCTGGACTGCAAGTTTCAAAAATATGAAATGTATGCAGGGAGTAAAAAGGTCATCAAAAATTAAATTTCTTTTATAATATTTACTAATTTCTGATGCGATATTGGTTTGTTAATGAACTCAAATACGTCATTGTAAAGAAATGCCTCTGTTTTATCGATTTCTCTTATTGAACTTGTATAAATGGCTATTTTTGTTCTACCCTCAAATCCTTCAGATTTATATTTTTTAAGAAATTCCATACCGTCCATAATCGGCATATTGATGTCTAATAGAATCAAATCAGGAAAAGATTGATATTCTCGTAGTTTTTTCAAGGCTTCTAGCCCATTTACGACAACATCAATCTTTCCATTTACACCTGCTTTTTTTAGTGCATTAACAGTTAGGAAATTACATATTTTATCGTCATCTACAACAAGAACCGATTTATTCATGTTATATGGTATTTAATAGTTTTTCTACTTCTTCTGTCGCTTCACTTAACTCTAAACAGGATTCCTTTAACATAGCAAGAGCATCAAGATCCATTTGAGATTTTTCTTCTGAGTCTTCAATAATATAATTTATTAAACCAAGTATTTTTAGCAGTGGGGCTCTGAGAACATGAGAATTATTAAAAGATAATTTGTTTATTGAATTTTGTAGGTTTTCAACTTCTTCTTTTAGCGAATTTATTTCTTGAACAAAGAGTTCTTTTGCTTGATTGGATTTCGCAATTCTTAGTTTGATTACTTTCAGTAACTCTTGCGTGTTAAAAGGTTTGTTTAAAAAATCGTCAGCACCAGAATTCATCCCTTCTCTAAAATCACGATTTTCTGTTTTTGCAGTTAAAAAAACAAAGGGAGTATTAGAAATTTCATTAATTGAACGTATGTTCTTAAGTGTTTCAAACCCGTCCATCTCCGGCATCATTACATCGCAAACAATTAAATCGGGTTTGAATTGTAATGCTTTAGCAATGCCAATTAAACCATTTTCAGCTGTTGCAATTTCGTAATTGTTTAATTCGAGAATTTCCATTATCGTGTCTCGAATGTTTTTTTCATCTTCAATTATTAAAATTTTATTCATTTGATGTTATGGGTAAGGAAATGGTGAAAGTGGTTTTTTTATTTACGACTGATTCTACTTTTAATGATCCCTTCTGAAGCTCAATATAACGTTTACATATTACTAATCCAAGTCCGGTTCCTTCTATATCTTGTGCACTATTACTTCTGAAAAAAGGTTGAAATAATTTATTAATTTCATTGTCTGGTATTCCTCTTCCAAAATCAATGACTGAAATTTGTAGACTTTCTTTGAATGCTATCTTAATTTGTGGGGCAGGTTTGTTTCTTGAATATTTAAAAGCGTTATCAATCAGATTACTCAATGCATGAGCAAAGAGTTTTTTATCGTAAGAAATGTTTTTTTCTATTCCCTCAATGTAAATCTTTGCATTTCGTTCGTCCGGTTGAATAGAATTTATGCGGTCAACGACTTCTTTGGAGTCTTGTAAAATATTACCCAACTGAATATCAGCGATCAAAACATTTGCATTCAGTTTTCCTAATAAAAGTACATCGTTCATTAAGTCACCTAAACGTGCAACCTCTGTTTGTATCCTTAATGAAATTTTATCGAATTTACCTTTAAGTTTTGAATCAATCTTAGAGGCAAGCATTTGAAACAATTCAATGTTTGATTGGATGACAGTTAATGGTGTTCTGAATTGATGGGAAGCCATGGAAACGAATTGTGATTTTAGCTCTCCAAGTTCTTTTTCTTTTTCCAATGCTTTTTTTAATTCTTTTTTAGTTTGATCCCTTTCTACTAAAAATGATATTTCCCTTGAAATATCCATGAGTATCGTTTCTTCATTAAAAACAGAGTTATTAGCCGGCAATATACTTAGATAAATGTATTTTAATCCATTTTCAACAATAACAGGAATTGTTGAAACATCAAATTTAGAGCCTGCCGTTTCATTTGCAGGGTAATCTAAATTTATGTTTTTATGGAGAAGAGATTTCGTGCTGGTGAAATTTTGATTCAGAATATTTTTTAGTTGATTGTTTGAGTCTTGAAAAAAACTTTTGAGATTATTTTTTTCTTCTTCGGTTCTTGATATTATATTTTCAATACTATAAACTGGCGTTCCGTTTCGAGAGTGAACTTTAAATAGAAAACCAGAAATTCCTTTTCCTTGCTTTATTATAATGTCATGAGAAAGGTTTAATGCTTCTTCAACTTGTAAGGGCGAATTAGCGATACTGGCAATATTCTGCAGTAATTTTGCCTTGCGTTCATTTTCTGATATAATTTGATTGGCCTTTGAAATCTCTTTATCTCGTGTAATTAATTTTCGTTCGGTATCGTTTCGTTCAAAAACATTAGTAAAAATCTCTCCCACAAATTTTAGTAAATTAATGTCTTCCTGGCTCCATTCTTTTGTTATGGATTGATATGAAATTCCCAAACCACCTTTAAGTTGTTTGTTATAAAATAAAGGAACTATAAGCATTGAGGAAATATTATTTGTTTTTAGAATGTTTTTTTCAAAATTATTCTCTTGAGAAATTTCATTAATACTAGTGAGTAAAAATGGTTTGATTTCAATTAGTTTGTCAGAAATTAAAGGAATAGATTTTAATTCTTGATCATGGAACACAGTTTTTATGTTTGATTCATTTAATGAACTAGTACTTTCATGTTGGACATAAAAATTGCTGTCTTTAACTTTTAAAACAAATGCATTATCAGAACCATTAAACTGAATGATGTCATTAAGCGCAATATTCAGTTGTGCGTCGAGTTCATTTACTTGTATCCCAATTAATTCGGAAGATATTTTTGAAATTAAATGTTCAAATTTATTTCTTTGTATAAGCTGAATATTCAACAGTTTAAGGGCGTTAGTTCTTCGCTCTACGCGTTCTTCAAGAGCTTCATTCAATTCTTTAATTTGTTGTTCTGCTTTATATTTTTCTGTTAAATCTATGTTTGTTCCTGTAATTCTTTCGAATTCATTTTGACTATTTTTTATTCCTCTTCCACGAGAGAGAATATGAATATAGTCTCCTCTTTTATGCCTTAAGCGGTACTCTATTTCATAGCTGCTTGAAATTCCATTTTTATAATTTTTTAAGTTGTCCATTGAACTTTTAAAATCGTCAGGATGCATTAATTTTTCAAGAGTCCTTAAATTGTTGTTTAATTCATCAATTTCATATCCCAACATTTCTTTCCATGTAGGGGAGAAGTATATTTCATTGGTGTTTAAATTCCAATCCCAAACACCTACATTAGTACCCGTTAATGCAAGGTTTAGCCTTTCTTCACTTTGTTGCAATGCATTGCTTATTCGAACATTTTCTTTTTCTGTTTTTAAACTTGAAAAGGCGTTATCAATTATAAATTTCAAATTGGATGGTTCCCAAGGTTTTTTTACATATTGCCATAAACCAACTTCATTTATTGCTTTTTCTAGAGCTTCAATATCTGTATATCCTGTAAGTAATATGTATTTTGAATTAGGAAGGAGCTTTTTTGCTTCAATCATGAATTGAGTTCCATTCATTCCAGGCATTCGTTGATCCGAGATTATAATATCATATTTGTTATTATCCTCAATCAACTTTAACCCCTCTTCTCCTGATTGCGAGGTAGTTATGTCACAATTGTCCTTGAAACTTATTTTAAAAAGTCTCAAATTGATGGATTCATCATCAACATATAAAATTTTGGGTTTTATGTCGAGATTTATATTAAACATTTTCAAGTTGGTTCTGTAATAATGGTATTTCCAGTGTAAAGCATACGCCACTCTTTTCGTTGTTCTCAACGTTTATGCTGCCATTATGTTTCTTTATGATGTTATAAGATATAGAGAGTCCAAGCCCAGTACCTTTTCCTATACTTTTGGTTGTAAAAAAGGGGTCGAAGATTTTTCCTAAATTTTTCTCTTCAATACCATATCCATTGTCTTTAATTGTTATTTTACATATTTCGTCTATAACGCTTGCTTCAACTTCTATTTTTCCACTTTTTTCGGGACAAGCATCAATTGCATTGGAAATTAGGTTTACTAAAACTTGATTTATTGATGCAGGAAAACATTCTATGTTTAGTGGTTCTGAATTGATATTTGTTGATATTGATATATTTTTATTTTTCGTTTGGTTGCTCAATATTTTTAAAGTTGAAACTAATGCTTCATTTATATCTATTGTTTTTATATCGTCTTCATTAAGTCTTGAAAAATTTTGAAGACTGTTAACAATATCAGTAACTCTTTTAGCTCCCATTTCAATATCTGATATTGTTTGATCTACTGATTTTTGAGTATCGGAATATTCCAATAATAAATTTTTTACTTCTGATTTCTTACCTGCATGTATTTTATCATTATTTATATGTATTAATGTTTGAATTATATCTCTATACGTTTTGATTTCACTCTTTAAAATATTAACACCAGCATAAACGAATGTCATAGGATTATTTATTTCATGTGCCATTCCAGCGGTAATCATACCCAACGAAGCCATTTTTTCATTTTGAACGAGTTTAGCTTGGGTTTGCTGAAGAGTTTCAAGTGTGTTTTTCAGTTTTTCGTTTCGAATAGCTAGCTCTTTGTTTGACTTTTGTTTTCCTAAGAATGTAATCACGGCGAATAATAAAATCCCCAAAAGTGCAAGTGAGAAAATATACGCATAGTTCAGGTATTGTTCCTTTAGGTTCAAAAGGTTTTCTTGTTTTTCTAAAACATTATTTTGTGATTGAATCTTTTTGTTTTGAGAAAGAATGTCGTTTTTCTGTTTTTCAAAAATGGAAGTTTGATTGCGTATTAGTTTTTCCTGAACCTTTATTTTCACTTCTTTTTCATTTAGCTTATTTGAAGTCGAGTAAATTTTTTTTGATATTGTTTTTAAATGATTTTTTTGCTTTAATAATTTAGTGTTTATCTTTTCAATTTGTAAGGATTTACTTTTTATTTCTTGATTTTTTGAATACAAAGAGTTTTTAATCGTATCCATTCTAAGCTCTATTTTTTTCAGTAATTCCTTTTGTTTGGTGTTTTGAGCTTTTAATTTTAATGCACTTTTTCTTTCTAGGACAATTGAAGAGTCCTTTTTTTCAAATAACGATAAAATATCGTTTTCGCTCCCTCCCAACACCAACATTAAATTTGATGGTTCAAATTGATGTTCTTTTAGAAAGCGAGTGTTGATTTTAAATTTTATTTTTTGGTCGTGACTCAAATAAAAATTAATCATTGAGTTTTCTAAACTTGCAGCAAAATTTGTAAAAAGTAATGTTCTACTTCCTTTTATTTCTTTTTTACAAAAAGTAAGTGCTTTGTTTTTTTCCTCTCCTACATAAATCACATCATAATCACCCAGTGATTTAGAAGTTTGTAACAGGTCGATTTTTATTGGCCTGCCTCCTATATTTTTTTGTTGAGAATAGTTTTCTAATGTTGTATAAAAATCTTTGTTATTGCTGAGTACTCCAATCTTTATCGGTTTATTGGATATATCCCAATCAAAATTATTGGATATTTTAACGACGTAAGCTGACTTTAGAGCATTTTCGCTTATTTGACCATTCAATCGAATGTTGGGCATAAACGTTAGAAACAGGAAAAGCTTAAAAATTAATCGTGTCATCTAAAGAGCCTAATACGATGTTTTTCGTAAAAGGTTTTTATTTTAACAACTCTTCTATCCTATTAAATGCTTTTCGATTTTCTGTTATATGGATTGAATTATAAGTAACCTTTTTTTCTGATTCAGTTAAGTGCCAACTTAAGCTTAATTGCTTTTCTTTTGAATTGTTAAGTACGAGATTGATTACTTCAATATTTCCTTTAAACCATTCATTTGTGTACTGAAGAAGCTGATCGTGATCATAATCTTGAGTTAGAAAAATATTTTTGTAAACCGTTCGAACAGGGAGAGATATACTTTCAATAAAGGTTTGCTTTTCCTCTTTATCGATTTTTTGTTTTTTTTGAGAATCTCTTATTTGAATAAAAACAACGCCGGATGTATTTTCCTCTATCCATTTTTTGAATGTGTATAAAAATTTAATGGAGTTTTTAACACCAAAATTATCTCTTAAACCTGCATCCATGACTTTAAATTCGGGATCACTTGGTAAATGAACAATTGGCATTACATAAGGAAAGGTACTACTCATTCTTAAGGCAGACGTAAATTGTAAATCATCTGCTCCTTGATTTTTAAAAAATCTTTTGAATTCAATTGATTCTGTTAGGTAGTCGTTTTTGATGTTTTTTTGATTTCGGTTGTACGATAGATAAGAGATGGGTTGAGGAGATATAATTAAACGCTTGCCATTGTTTACAATAGTGGGGTTAATAATAAGCATTGGTATTTCAGAATTGTATTCTGGTAAATAGTATTCATTAAGTCTTCTGTTCAAATAACCTCTTGTATTCTCATTCAGCTGCTTTTCAAATGCATATCCACGGTCTTTTCGATATGTGAAACCATTATCATCAAAGGTTTGTAGCCTTAAAAGCATATCGTTAACCGAAACATAAAAAGCTACCCTGTTTAGGATGTCTTTTGCCATATCGTTTCGATAACTGGACTCATGGAAATTTGAAATTTCATTTCTTTGTTCCCTAAGCATAAGTTCTCTTAAGTAGGCTAACCCAATTAAACCTCCAGAAGAACCAGAAATGAGTTGAGTTTGGTTGAGCAATTTACCATTCAAAATACTGTCGCAATATTGAATGGCACAAAAAGACCATAAAGCGCTTCTCATTCCTCCACCAGTTGTATTGATAAATACCATTTTTGGTTTTTTATCGTCAATGGTATTTTTAATTTTCCATTTTTCTAAAATCTTTATCGTGTGCAGAGAATCTTGGTTGTAATTTTCTTTGTTCAAATGAAAATTAAGTGTTGTTTGATTGAACTTTGCTGGCTCGTTTTCATAGTTTAATCCGTAAGCTTTATTTGGAGGAGTTAGAAAATCGTATTGACTTAAGAAGTTAAAACCCAGCAAAAGAGCTAGAATAATTGCAGGAGCCCAACCTCTAAACCAGGAATGTATAGCGCTGGTAACCATTACGAACATGGTGAAAATTAGCGTTATGCTTGCTCCGGCAGGGATATTAAAAAGGTCTATATTACTACCAAAACTTAACCCAATAAGGGATATGAAAACTATTATTTCAAACAAAGCCGCGTTCAGATGGTTTTGCTCTAATACCTGTTTTAACATGGAACGATCGTAATGATCTATTGATCTTGCTATTCCAATATTAAAAGGATAAGATAAATAAGTTTCAACTTTCCATTCTCTATCTGCATTGAAAAAATTTTCCCAACCTACTTTTTTATGCAATACTGCTTTTATTGGGTTTGCTTTTAACTTCTCTTTTGAAGCGGTTTTATATTTTCCACCCGATAATATTTCAACGTCTTTGTTCGTTCTGTTAAAGTAAACAAAGTTGATACCTATCATAATACAAATACCTGTTAAAAAACCAATTAGAAAAATTATGGTTTCGGAAAAAGAATGACCTTCTTCAAAAATTAAAAATTTAAATGCACTAATTAAGTAGGCAATTATAATGGTGCCACTCCAAAATATATTGTTTAATGAGTACTTTATAAATGGACGAGAAAGAGTGGCTATGAAAGGAAAACGATGGCCATTTGTTATGTAACTGGAAATATTGAAAGCCATAATAAAGCCTCCAATTGAAAACCCAATTATTGTATAGGATATGAAGCTTACTTCTCCTAAATATTCTGGAGTCAGGTATAAAAATGGAACACCATATTTTTCAGAAACCATCCGGGTGCAAATCGCAAGAATAATGAACCATATTCCAATTAAAATGGGGTTGTTCTTAATGTGAACAAAAATCAATTGCACAGGAAAGAAATAAAATATCTTTCTGAAAAGTGGCCTATTCGTTATTTTCTCAGTAAATCCCATGTGTTCAATGAATATTTTACTGAAAATTTTGCCAAAAGGTTTATTCCATTAAGAACTTTTTATCAATTCGTTTAATTATTATGCCGTTGAAAAATTCAGAATAAAAGGCTACAAATTTTTTGTTGTGTGATAGAGCAGGGGGACCATTGTTGTCTCCGTAACAAAATGGATGTGTAGTAGCATTGTTTACATCAAGTATTTGGGCGTTTCCATTCTTGTTTAGTGCCACAAAATTTAACTTTGATATTCTCCATCCTGTATTACCCTTTATTGGTAGTTTAAACCATTTAACAGTTTGTTTTTTAACTGAGAATTCAGAAATACCATTCTCGGATATCAAAAATATAGAGTTACTGTGCTTTGAAATTCCCTTGATGGGCTGATTTGTTTCCAAAACCATTTTTTCTTTTTTTTCTCCCAGTACTATTTCATTCAGTTTATTTAAATCATTCTCATATACAACATAGATTGTAGAATCGTTTTTCCAATGAGCTGCTTTTACATTTTTAATTTTGGTTCCCATTAAAATTTTCGATTTTTTGTTTGTTATGAAAATTTCATTTTCGTTCTTAGATTTTCCTATAGCCATAATTTTATCTCCCTTTGAATTCCATCTCGGTGCGAAAAAAGAGGTGTCATAGGCAGTAAATAAGGGTTGGTATACATTTGATTTATCTGTGAGTTCATTAAGGTAATCTGCTGAATAGAATCCTTCTCCACCTGATGAGATTGAAAGTTTATTAAGATTCAAATAAAATATTTCTCGATTTTCTAAAGTATTGGTTACGAAAGCTAGGTTACTGTTTGAATTGTCCCAGTCTAATTCACCGTGATTGTTGTCATAAGTAACAGCGAGATAATCTCCATAATGTATGTTGCGATATGTGTATCCATTCTCAACAAAGGAAACGCTTGTAAATATTGATAATATGAGTATGAGATTACGCATTTAACATTTTTTGTAACTCTTTTCTTTTAATTTTTCCACTAGAAGTTAAGGGAAATCTTTTAACAACGTAAGAGACTCTAATTTTTTCGTATCTGGACAGTACTGCATTAATTTCATCTAGGGTAATTCTCAATGGTTTTTTACTTACAAGGGCAATTCTTTCTCCTAGTTTTTCGTCGGGCATTCCAATTAGAACGAATTCTGAAGGAATCAGTTCTGATATTTTATTTTCAATTTCCTCCGGTATGAGTTTTATACCTCCTGAGTTAATGACATTATCTGATCGACCAAGCCATTTGAATTCGGAGTCTGATTTTTTCTCGATTAAGTCATTTGTTATCAATTCACAGTTTGTGATGAAATTTTTTTTAATTACGAGTTCACCTTTTTCATTTTTATCTATCTCGAATCCATTTATGGTTTTGAACCATTCATTGAAATCTGGACAAATTCTTTTTAAAGCGAAATGAGTTAAAGTCTCTGTTGTAGCAAAGGATTCATATGCTTTTATGTTAAACTGCTGAATACTTTGAATGATATCCTTGCTTAATTTTCCTCCACCTATAAGTAAGTTTCGAATTTGATTTAATTTTTTGGATTTAATGATGCTTTCTACTTGCATAGGTACAAGAGGAACAAAATCATATTCTCTTGAAAAATAATTAGAGGGATCACTGGTAGGTTTTGCCAAAAAAAGATTCAGTTTTCCTTCAATTGCACGTACAAGCATCATTTTTCCAGCAATAAAGTCGCAACTTAATGTCAGTAAGGTAGAATTTCCCTCCCTTAAATTAAAATAGTTTAAGGTAGAGGTAGCGCTTTGCTTCATTTGCAACTTGGAAACAATTATTGTTTTTCTTTTTCCGGTAGTTCCACTTGTTTTGACGTTGAATTTTTCCTGCTTTGAATAATTGAATAAAAAATCATGATACTCTTGTATCCATTTTTCATTATGAGATGAAAGAATAGATAGTGCCTCATCAATTCCAATATTTGAAAAATTCAGATTAATCATACTCAACTAAAATACAACTCCTGATAGTAAAAGAAAAGTTAAAGAAGTAATACAAATACTTAATTATCGTTTTTTAAGTTATTTTTGAATTGTGATAAAATGGCCAAAAACCTTACTCCTTTTTTTTACAGTTCTTACTGTGTTTTTTTTATACCAATTGCAGTATCTCGGTTTTGATTATGATTACGAAAAGTATTTTCCAAAATCGGACGATTCAAAGATACATTATGAAAAATTTAAAAACCAATATGGAGCCGATAGTGATTTTCTTCTTATAGGAATTGAAAATAATAAGGGGATTTTTCAAAAAGATTTTTTATTGCACGTAAAAAAAATGGGAGATGAATTAATAAAGGATTCTCTTGTTGAATTTATTGCATCGCCTGTACATAATTGTGGATATTACAAGAAGTCCGGTTTTAGTGGTTTAGTATTTAAGCCTTATTTGGATCTTCGAAAGGCATCGATATCCAAAGAAGACAGTCTAAGAATTTATGGGAATGATCAGTTAGTCGGAAGTTTATTATCAAAAAACGGTAAGTCTATTTGTGTTTTTATTCAAACTAAGGAGAATCTGAATAAAAGTGAAGCAAACCATGTATTGAGTTTAATAGATCAAAAAAGGAACCTGTATGATTTTGAAGTTTTTAGAGTGGCAGGTAGAGTTTTGGGGCAAACGTATTTTATAAAAAAAATGATATTGGAGCTGGGCATTTTTATATCTTCTTCAATAGCTCTCCTGGTTGGATTTTTATACATTTCTTTCAGAAGTTGGTGGGGAGTAGTCGTTCCTTTACTTATTGTATTGGTCGCTATGGTTTGGACATTAGCAGTTATGCTTTTTACAGGAAAATCATTTGACTTATTAATGGTAATGTTACCGACAATTATTTTTGTTGTTGGAATGTCCGATTTGGTTCATTTGCTCACAAAATACATTGACGAATTACGTTTTGGTAAAAGTAAAATTGATGCTTTAAGGGTAGCATTTAAAGAAGTTAGATGGGCGACTTTTTTAACTTCACTAACTACTTCAATTGGTTTTTTTTCTCTTATTTCAGCGAATATTACACCCATAAAAGAGTTCGGTATTTATGCTGGGATAAGTGTTTTTGTGGCCTATTTTTTAGCTTTTACGTTATTGCCCAGTGTTTTAGTTTTGGTTAAACCTCCGAAAAAATTGATACAATCAAGCAACAGTAATTTTTGGGACAAATATTTAAGGATTTGGTTTTTAAGCGTTATACGCAATAAGAAAAAAGTCGTTGTGATTCTCTCCTCTTTAACCTTGCTAGGTATTTATACGGCGAGCGAGCTCAAGATTAATAATTTCATTCTTGAGGATTTATCCGATAATGACCCAATTAAGAAAGACGTAGTTTATTTTGAAGAAAATTATTCAGGATTAAGGCCGTTTGAAGCAGAATTAATTACTCAACACCCAAATGGAGTATTAGGTTTTGAATTTTTAAAAGAGCTACAAAAGTTAGAAAATTATTTAAAAAAGAATTACACTGTTGAGGGAGTTGGGTTTTTAACTTCTCCATTAACAATAATTAAAGAGGCTAATTTTATTAAAAATGGATCAAAACCGAAACATCGTTGTTTACCAGAAACAGAAAGACGGCTAAACACACTCTTAAAGCAAATGAAAAGAGGCGCTTCGAAATTTAAGAAAATGGATTTGAATAAAAATTTGAATTTAATTTCAACAGATTCACTCAGTTGCAGGTTAACAGGGAAGTTAAGAGATGTTGGAGGATTAAAAATTAAAGAGGCAAATCGTAATCTGGAAAAGTTTCTAGAGGAAAATATCAATCCGGATGTTATGAAAATTAAGCTCACAGGTACTGCTGTTTTAATTGATAATAATAATTCTACTCTTTCAAAAACTTTGATTTTAGGGTTGATTTTAGCCTTTGCTGTTATTGCTTTAGTTGTTGGAATTATGTTTAATTCGTTCAGGATTGCTCTATTTTCTTTAATACCAAATATATTACCTCTATTGCTTCTTACTACAGTTATGTGGATATCAGATATAGACCTTAAAATCAGTACAAGTTTAATTTTCACACTGGCATTTGGTATCGCTGTTGATGATACTATTCATTTGCTATCAAAATATAAATTGGAACGAAGGAAAGGTCGTAATCATTTGTATGCCTTAAAGCGAAGCTATTTGTCCTCAGGAAAAGCAATTATTGTTACTTCCTTAATTCTTGTTGGAGGCTTCCTTACATTACTTTTCAGTTCCTTTACGAGCACTTTTTATATGGGTTTAATGGGCAGTGTCACACTTTTTATTGCCTTAACCCTTGATTTAATGATTATGCCGTTAATCATGCTTTATGGGTTAGCTACTCCTCAGAAGATATAATAATTTATTATTTTGTAGGAGCAGTTTAAATTTCGAATAATGAAAGTTGATGAATCAGAAGTATTATATTCGTTTTTTAAATGAAAAGATTGTTTTTTTTCGGATTTTTCCTGGTTTCTCCTCAATTGTTTGCGGGTACTGAAATGAATCATCTAACTTGGTATGGCATTATTCCAGCCTTACTTGCTATTTTTTTAGCCATATCAACTAAACAAGTTGTTCTTTCCCTTTTAACAGGACTAATAAGTGGATCTGTAATTCAATCTTTTTTACATGAATCACAAAGTTATTTTTTTGGAATTGATAAAGTTTTTGATTTTTATCTTTTGAATTCAATAGCAAATAGAGAACATGCATCCATTCTTTTGTTTTCATTTTTGATTGCTGGTTCAATACATATTATGACAAAAATGGGAGCTTTCAATGGGTTGATTCAATGGTTGAGTAAATTTGCGAAATCAAAACGATCAGCTCTTTTAATAACCTACTTCATGGGATTTTTTGTCTTTTTTGATGATTATGCAAACACATTAGTTGTTGGAAATACGATGCAAAAAATTACTGATCGATTCAAAATATCTAGAGAGAAGTTGGCTTTTGTTGTAGATGCGACTGCAGCTCCAATTGCAAGTATTGCCTTTGTTTCAACATGGATTGGGTATGAAATTCAGTTAATCAAAGACGGTTTGGATTCTGCAAATTATGACAGTTTGGATTCTGCATATGGTATTTTTTTAAATTCGGTACCCTATTCGTTTTATCCAATTCTAATGCTGATTTTTGTTTTTATATTAATTCTAACAGGTAAGGATTTCGGTTCGATGAAAAAATTCGAGGCAATGCCTGATCAAGTGTTAACTTCAAAAGTAGAAATTCAAAAATCCATTGCTGCTGTTTGGGCAATTGTTCCAATTATTCTTTTGTTGTTCGTGACACTCTTTGGGATTTATATTACAGGGGAAACTAAGAGGGGGGTTATAAATGCCATTCAAACAGGAAATTGCTATAAAGGTTTACTTTGGGGAAGCGGTTCGTGCTTTTTTACTGTTTTTTTCATAAGCGTTTGCACAAAGAACAAAGTTTCAGAAAATCTGAACTGGATGTTTGAAGGATTTAAATCGATATTGCCAGCACTTACAATTTTAATTTTAGCTTGGGGATTGAATGGTGTTTTAGAGGACTTAAAATTGGGGGATTATATAGGTCATATTATGTCACAAAGTAACGTGTCTTTTTACATCATCCCTCTAATAACTTTTATATTATCTTCTTTGGTTGCTTTTTCTACAGGCTCTAGCTTTAGCACTATGGGTATTCTAATTCCTATTGTTATATCGGTTTGTTTATCTTTTAAAACTACTGAATATTTTGAATACAGTATTTTTTATGCATCCATCGCATCTGTTTTATCCGGATCTGTTTTAGGAGATCATTGTTCTCCGATTTCGGATACAACAGTACTCAGTTCGATGGCAACAGGATGCAATCACATTAATCATGTAAATTCTCAGTTAATTTATTGTTTAGTCGCCGGAGGTATTTCTGTACTGTTGATTTTTTTACATTCAATTTTAGATTTGAATTTGATTGTGCTATATATTATCGGAGGTGTCTTAATTTGGTTGATTATCAAGGTTTTGGGCGGTAAAAAATTCAATACGACAGGAAAATAAAATTGTTTAACGAAAAAATAACCTATTTAATAGGTTAAATTTCAGGTGTTAAGCTAAAAATGATTGCATGGTACATCAAAAGGTTATTTATTTGTAAGTGAAATCAAACTAATATTACACCTCATGGACCAAACAACTGCAAAAGAAATTATTAAAGACACGGATTACCTTGAAAATAGAATCTTGGTAATGGAAGACAGTAAGAAAAAAATTAAGTATTGTAAAATTATCTGGAAAGGATTTTCTGCAACTCAAAAAGATGAGAACAACGAAGAAGGTGCTGCTCGAGTAAGAGTTAAAGATTTGATGTCAGGTAAAGAGTTTACTGATAATTTAACAAAAGTAGCTAGAGATTTTCCTGAAGAACTTATTTCAAATAAAGAAAGTGCTAAAGCTGAAATATTCAATTTGTTACAAGAAAATAAATCTGAAACCAAAACATTAAACTGGATAGAAGAGTCAGTTACGTTTGATAAAGAAGGAATTAGTGTTGAAAGATTACTTACAGAGCTGTGGTTGGAATCAAAAGTAACCAAAGCTCGATTTAAATCAGATGATTTAGTTGTATATAATTCCCGCAAGTAGGTTAAATTTGACTTTTAGTTGTTGATGCCGTTCTTCATAGGACGGCATTTTTTTTATTCAATTCATACTTCTTATGTCTTTCTCTGCTTTTTCTTTGCTGCAGGGAAAAGCACGTTGTTCAAAATTAAACGATAACCAGGTGAATTGGGGTAAAGATTTAAATCAGTTGGAGGATCGGAGACTCTATGGGTGTGATCCTCTGGATCATGCCCACCATAAAAAGTCCATGTTCCTTTTCCATAGTCTCCATGGATATAACGTGCGGAATTTATTGCTTTTGTCTCTCCCATTATCAATACATCGGATCTGAGATTGTCTTTTCGAAAAGCTGTGGTTTGCCCCATGAAACCTTTTATTACGGTCGTATGGTTTTGACAAAGCATAGTTGGTACAGGATCCCATTTAGCACTAAAATCAAATAAAGTAAATACATCTCCTTTAATTCCTTTTGCTTGAAAAAGCTTGTAATGGTCTTTTGTGGCATCAATAGAACTAAATTCATATTCGTGGGGATTATTTACTAAAACGTAATTCTTAAAAGCAAATCCGTTGAGGTAATTTAGTTTCGTTTGCATATTTGGATCGTTGGGGTCACCATCAAACATAGCTTTACAAATGTCAACATTTTGGGCTGCCAGGGCGATATCGTATGAGTCTGTAGCTGCACACATAGCAAACATGAATCCTCCTTGCGAAACAAAATTTTTAATTTTTAATGCTACCGCTAATTTTAAATCCGATACTTTGTTAAAACCAAGTTTTCCCGCTAGTCCCTCATTAAATCGAACATATTCTTGAAACCACGGCGCGTTTTTATAGGAGCTCCAAAATTTACCATATTGACCTGTGAAATCCTCATGATGTAGGTGTAACCAATCGTATTTTGATAAATCTTCTTTTAAAATTTCTTCGTCATAAACGACGTCGTAAGGTATTTCTGCATAGGTCATTACGAGAGTTACGGCATCATCCCAAGGCTGTTTGTTTTTTGGAGAGTAAACAGCAATTTTGGGTGCTTTTTCAAGCTTCATGACATCCTGATTTACCTCAGGTTTAGTTATTTCTGCGACTATTTTATTGTATTGAACGTCCGCAATAATTTCAAATGAAACACCTCTTACTTTACATTCTTTAAGAATTTTATCGTCTAGTTTTAAGGCAAAAGAACCTCCTCGGTAGTTTAACAACCAGTCAACTTCAATCTTATTTTGAAGTGCATGAAAAGCTATGCCGTATGATTTTAAATGATTTTTTTGGACTTCGTCCATTGGAATCAATAAACGGGTAGCATTAACAACTGTACTCAACAGAAAAAAAAGCGATAGCAAAACACACTTAAAAATTTTACAGTTTCTTTGTTTTTGTTGTTTCATTTTTTGGCCTGTATAATTTAGAATGGTAAGTCATCACTCGGCATATCATTCATACGAGATCCTTTTATAACGGTTGTATGTGCATTATATTCTTCGGAATCTCCATTCTCTGCCGGAAATGATCCAAAATCACTGAAACCGTTTTGATCCCAATCAACAAATCGTCCAAAACGAGATTGAAATCTAAGTGGAATGTTTTCTAAAGCTCCATTTCGATGTTTTGCAACTATTATTTCAGTTAAACCAACAGTTGAATTACCATCTGCATCTTCAGTAATTTCATAATATTCCGGACGATAAATAAACATAACCATATCAGCATCTTGTTCAATTGCACCGGATTCTCTCAAGTCGGATAGTTGTGGTCTTTTATCACCTCCCCTTGTTTCAACAGCTCTTGATAGTTGTGATAATGCAATGACTGGTACATTTAATTCTTTAGCAATAATTTTAAGTGAGCGAGAGATAATCGATATCTCCTCTTGACGGTTTCCACCATCTTTTCCACCGGCACTCATCAATTGAAGATAATCAATAATAATCATTTGAATTTGGTGCTGTTGTTTTAGTCGTCTGGCTTTGGCTCTTAATTCGAAAACGGATAGTCCAGGAGTGTCGTCAATAAAGAAAGGGGCTTCCGACAAAGCAGCAACTTTAGCGTTGAGTTGTTCCCATTCGTGTTGGGCTAGTTTTCCTTTTTTAAGTTTTTCTTGCTCTAAACCAGATTCATTAGAAACCATTCTCATTACCATTTGAAGAGCAGACATTTCCAATGAGAATATAGCGACAGGTAATTTGTAATCGATTACAATGTTTCTTGCCATACTCAAAACAAGAGCAGTTTTTCCCATTGCAGGACGAGCAGCCAGGATTAAAAGTTCTGATCCTTTAAAGCCGGAAGTTAATTTGTCCAGTCGGTTAAATCCAGAAGGAATTCCATTTATTCCATCTTTTGTTTCTCCAGCTTTTTTGATTTGCTCTTTTGCTGCAATAATTAACGATGCCATGGTATCATGACTTTTTCTAATGTTTCCTTGCGCTACTTGAAAAAGTTTGTTTTCGGCTGAATCAAGTATGTCAAATACATCTGAAGTTTCGTCGAAAGATTCCTTTATAATCTCCGAAGAAATTCGAATTAGTTCTCTTTGAATGTATTTTTGAGCAATTACACGTGCATGTTCTTCTATATTTGCTGCAGATGCAATTTTTGAGGTAAGTTGTGCTATGTAGGCTGGACCACCAATAATTTCTAAATGGCCCTCTTTTTCGAGGGCTGTTTTTACTGTTAAAAGGTCAATGGGTTCGCTTCTTTGAAAAAGTCCTTGTATTGCACCGTAAATTTTTTGGTGGGAATCTTTATAAAAAGATTCTGCTTTTAAAATATCAATTACTTCTGTAAGTGCGTCTTTTTCAACCATTATTGCGCCAAGAACAGCCTCTTCATAGTCAAGAGCTTGTGGTGGTATTTTACCATGTTGGGCAATCAATTGCTCATTTGTTAAACTTCTTGTTCTTCTTGATTTTTTTGAGTCAGCAGCATATTCTTCCATAGTTCAAAATTAGTCATTTACTAACTATTTATTAAAGGTGTATTATGAACAAAATGAGACAAAGGTTGTTAGTTTTTTGTTGAAAAATAAAGTGTTATTTTGATTTTTCTTTTGAAGAAGGACATGGAATATTGAATTTCCAAGATTTCCCTAAGTGGGAAAAACTAATCACAGGGGCTTCTTTAAAAATTCCAAATACTGCTGACCCACTTCCACTCATGGATGCATAGGTCGCTCCCAGGTTATAAAGTTCTTGTTTTATTTCACCTATTTCAGGACATTGTATAAATACTGATTTTTCAAAGTCGTTTTTCAATTCTTTTTTCCAGGTTTCAACGGGATTGTTTAATATCTCTCTAATATTTTTCTCAGGTTTACAGGGCGTTATATGCTTGTAGGCCTCAACTGTTGAAACATGAATATTTGGATAAACAACTATAAAATGGAGTTGTGATAAATCAACAAAAAAATCAGAAAATTCATCTCCAATTCCTTCTGAATAAACCATTTTATTCTTCAAGAAAAAAGCACAGTCTGCACCCAGCTGGCCCGCAAGATTAAACAATTCATTTTCATTGAGCTGTAATTGAAATAAATCATTTAATCCAAGAATGCATGCTGCGGCATCTGCTGAACCTCCTCCTAAACCTGCTCCAATGGGAATTTGTTTTAATAAATCCAGGTCTACAGAAGGAATGTTATACTTTGATTGCATTATTGAAAAGGCTCTTTCTACTAAATTTGCTTTTCCGTCCGATGGAATTTTAATTCCCGAGCATGAAAATTGGGTTTTTCCCAGTTTGTTTTGATTAATTTCTAGGGCATCAGTAATTGGTATCGGAACAAAAACAGATTCAATATTGTGATATCCGTCGTTTCTTTTTTTGACAACATTGAGACCTAAATTTATTTTTGCATTGGGAAAAACAACCATAATTTAAAAGTATAAAGAAGATGAAAATTAGAACATAAATTGATACGAAAATTATTAAAAGTTAATAATAAGAATCAACTTCTTAATTCAAAATTACTAACTTTACTATCCTAAACTTACGTTATGATCTACTTAGATTTCGAAAAACCAATTGCTGAACTTAACGAGCAATTAGACAAAATTAAGGAAGTTCAAAATATTGGAGATGTAGACGTTTCCAAAACAATAAGCGACATAGAGAAGCAAATTGCTGCAAAAACGAAAGAAATTTATTCAAAGCTTACACCTTGGCAACAAGTTCAGGTTTCTCGCCATCCACAAAGACCTTATACTTTAAGTTACATTGAAAATATTGCTGACAAAAATTCTTTTGTTGAATTGCATGGAGATAGAACTGTAGCCGATGATAAAGCTATGGTTGGTGGTATGGCCTCGATAAATGGAGAGACAGTCATGTTTATCGGCCAACAAAAAGGAATTAACACAAAAATGCGTCAATATAGAAATTTTGGAATGCCCAATCCAGAGGGGTATAGAAAAGCTCTAAGATTGATGAAAATGGCCGAAAAATTTAACAAACCTGTTGTTTGTTTTATAGACACCCCAGGAGCATTTCCTGGTTTAGAGGCTGAAGAAAGAGGGCAAGGAGAGGCAATAGCCAGAAACTTGTTCGAAATGGCTCGTTTGAAAGTTCCTTTAATATGTATTGTTATTGGTGAAGGAGCTTCTGGAGGTGCTCTTGGTATTGGAATGGGAGATAAAGTTTTCATGATGGAAAATACGTGGTATTCAGTAATTTCTCCGGAAAACTGTTCTACAATTTTATGGAGGAGCTGGGATCATAAAGAAGAGGCCGCAGAGAAAATGAAATTGACCTCAAGCGATATGAAAAAATTAGGTCTGATTGATGGTGTTATAAAGGAGCCTGTTGGAGGTGCTCATTCAAATCCTGAAATTGCCTACAAAAATGTTAAAAAAGCAATCCTTGACTCTTTAAATCAATTAAGAGATATGGATCAACAAAAAAGAGTTGCTGCCAGAATTAAAAAGTTTGCTTCAATGGGGCATACTGAGGAAGCATAAATTTTAAAATTGAAATTAATAAAAAAAGCAGTTTTAAAACTGCTTTTTTTATTTGGTTTTTCGATTTTTACTTTTGTAAATAATAAAAAAATCACATCTTTGTAAAAAAGATAAAATATATAGGTTGTGTTGAAACGAGTTGTTTGTGCTTTTTTTGGAATATTAGCTTTATTTAGGATTTCTTTCGCTCAGGAGTATTGTGATAAAGTAAACTTAATGTATTCCGTTTATAATCGTTTTCATATAGAAAACAAATCGGTTGATGATGATTTTAAAAAAGATGTTAGGCGAAAATTTTTACATAATCTTGATCCCTATAATTTTATTTTTTCAAAAGAAGACCATTCAAAATTAATGACTGTTTCTAAAGATTGTGATTTTGTGGAAAAATCTGCAAGATTATTCTCATTAAGAATAAGTGAATTTGATTCCATTTCTTCACTACTTTTAGATTCTAAATTAGACCTGAACGTTTCCGATAAATTGAATTTATATGAAAGTATAGATGGTAGTGTTGTTCTTAAAGATAAGAAAATTAGAGTTGAACAAGTTTTGAAATTTATGGTTCTTGAGGACTTGTTTTTTGAATACGATTATCTTGATCCTGATTCTTTTGAAATGCCTAATCAAACAGACGTACAAAATGAAATTTCAGAGAGGTTAAGTAAAAGGGTGTCCATGAAAACATTGGATTCTAGTGAAAGGCTTCTTGCTTTTCAGGATGATTTTTTGAATGCCATTGCACAGCAATTTGATCCACACTCAAGTTACTTTTCTACAAATAAGAAAGAAGATTTTGAGAATGCGCTTTCCAAGGAAATTATATCCTTTGGTTTGTCTTTTGGAGAAGACGATCAGGGGGGGATAATTATAGCAAGCATGATGCCTGGAGGAGCTGCATGGAAGACTGGGGAGATTCATGTTGGAGATGAGGTCTTAGAAATAAAAATAAAGGGAAAATCCTCTAAAAAAACATCGTCTATGTCTGCAAGTAAAGCCAATAATTTTTTGAAACAAGGAAGAGGTGGTGTTGTAGAATTGGTTTTAAAATCAGAGGGTAGTAGATTAATTAAAGTGGAATTAAAAGAGGAGGTAACGGAGGTGGAGTCCAATATTATTTCAAGTTTTATACTTGAAGGAGACACAAAGATTGGATATATTGTTCTGCCTGGTTTTTACACTGATTTTGGAGGGTTGTTCGGGCTTGGTTGTGCTAATGATGTAGCAAAAGAGTTAATGAAATTACAAAAAGAAGGAGTTGAGGGGATTATTCTTGACTTACGTTACAATGGCGGTGGGTCATTAAAAGAGGCTATGGATTTAGCTGGAATATTTATTGATGAAGGACCTTTTGTTGTAATGAATAAAAAGTACGACAAGCCTCGTGTCAAAAAAGATAGGAATAGGGGACTTATCTATTCAGGGCCATTAACAGTAATGGTAAACGGGGCATCTGCATCTGCGTCCGAAATTCTAAGCAAGATTTTTCAGGATTACAATAGAGCAATTATTGTAGGTGGTTCAACGTATGGTAAAGCAACAGCACAAAGTATAATTCCATTGGACACTTCGGCTTATGATGACAAACTTTTTCCAAGAGGGCGCCCAAACAATGAGTTGGGATATGCAAAAATAACACTTAGTAAAATATACGGAACAGATTTAGAAACGTACCAAAAAAACGGTATTAAACCTGATGTTGAAATTCCTTACTTTTATCAAGGATTGATTCCAAAGGAATCGGATTATACAACGGCATTAAATGCAGACAAAGTGGATAAGAATATATATAATTTTACTCCACTCGAGAAACTTCCTACAATGGAGTTAAAAAAGACCAGTTCTTCGAGAATATTGAAAGATTCGATTTTTCAAGAATTGACAAAAATAAATGATGATTTGGTTAAGCTGTATGAAAAATTCCAAACTCAAATACCTATTTCCATTAAAGGATATCAGTCTTTATTAGATGAGCGAAAGCTATTGGAGTCTAGAATTGATGTATTGATGGATAAGTTAAATCCTGCATTTAAAGTATTAAATACTGAATTTGAAAAGGAAATAATTAAGCTAAGTGAATATTGTAAGGATAGAAATGAAAGAATAATAGAAGCTTTGTATCAAGATGTAGAATTAAACGAAGCGTTTTTAATTACCAAAGAATTAACAAGTAAAAACAAATAAAAATCACAGAAAATGAAGAAAAATTCAATAACTCTTACGTTACTTATTATGCTTTTTTCAAGTGTAATAATTGCTCAAGAAAAGCATCCAGCTGTATTGTATATGGAACAGGTATCCGTTGTTCATAAGGATATATCAAAACGAACTTGGAACTACCTTTCAACTGCAGCCAACTCTAAAAATTTAAGAAAAATCAATAATAAGAGATTAAAGTTGGTGAAAACCATAGCGACCGCAAAAAAAGAAGTTTCAAAAATGAAAAGTTACGAGGGAAGTACTACCTATAGAGATGCCGTAGTTAAGTTTTTAGACATCAACGAAAAAGTTATGAATGAGGATTTTGGCAAATTAATGGATATGGAGGAAGTTTCTGAGCAATCTTATGACGCTATGGAGGCATATTTTTTAGCGAAAGATATTGCCAATCAAAAATTACAGGATGCCGGTGATGAGTTGAGTGCCTCGGAAAAAGAATTTGCAGAAAAAAATGGAATAACTTTAACTGAGTCGGAATCGGATCTCGGAAAAAAAATTAAGGCAGCAAGTGAAGTTTTTGGTTACCATAGGGAAATATATTTGATATTCTTTAAGTCATTTAAGCAAGAAGCTTATTTGATTACGGCAATGGGTGGAAACGATATTGCAGCAATCGAACAAAATAAAAATGCTTTAATTAAAGTTGCCAAAGAAGGAATTGCTGAATTAGAAAAGAAAGACTCTTTTAAAGGAAATAAAATGCTCATAAATGAATGTAAAAAAGTTCTAAACTTTTATATCCAAGAGGCTGAGAATGACATTCAATTGCTTACTGAATATTTGATTGAAAATGAAAAAATAGGTAAAGCCAAGAAAGCTTTGGAGAAAAACAAGAAAAAAACTCAAAAAGACGTGGATACATTCAATGAAATGGTTAATGATGTAAATGCTAAGTCTCAAAAGGTAAACGAGCAAATGGCTAAGTCAAACAATAAGAGATCGCAATTGATTGACGGATGGAATAATTCGGTACTGCAATTTACAAGTAAATATGTTCCAAAAAACTAAGAAGTAATAAAAACAAAGAAAAAAGGCAACTGGATTTTAGTTGCCTTTTTTTATTAATTAATTTTAAACTATTATTTCATGCCAGAGTCAAGTGTTGCGAAGAGCATATTCACATGTAGTTGTCCTAGGTGTCGACAAGGTAAAGTATTTACCTATAAAAACCCATATCATAGGAGATTTACCAAAATTGAAAAAAAGTGTTCAAAATGTAATTTGGTTTATGAAATGGAGCAAGGTTTTTGGTATGGGGCGATGTATATAAGTTACGCCTTTGGTGTCCTTTTATCCATACCTGTAGTCGTAATTTTATCCTACACAACTGAACTTGAAATTTTTCAAATAACCGGAGTAATATTCATATTACTTTTTTTATTGATGCCGATTTTATTTCGTTACTCAAGGATTGTGTTTTTGCATATTTTTATACCATATGATAAGCAAATCGATGCGGAAAAACGGATGAAATAGAAGATTAATGTTTTGATTTATTTTGGTGAGGTCCTGTAGATATATAGAGCAACTAAAGTAAAAAGGATATTAGGTACCCAAAAAGCAAGTTTAGCGGGTATAGCTGATTTTTCTGACAAAATTTCAGCAATCCTTAAGAAGAAGACAAAAGCCAGTGCGATTAAAAGACCTTTAGCAATATGCATACCAACTCCTCCTCGGACTTTTCGGGAGCTGATGCATGCAGCGATAAGAACTAAAATTATTATTGAGAAAGGGTTGGAGGTTCTTTTGACCAGTTCCTGCTCATATTTTCCCAAGTATCTCGAACCTCTCATTTTTTCTTTCTCAATGAAATCGTAGATATCGAATATGTCCATAGTTTCGACCTCAAATGGGCTTCTGTGGAATTCAGTATTATCGAAACAGAATGTGGTATCTTTATGTGAGCCTTGAGTGAGCGTTTCCTTATCTCCTTGAAGAAATCTTTCCGTCCAATTTCGAGCAGTCCAATTTTTGTTGCTGTGATTCCATTTTAAATTACTTGCTGTAAAGCGATACAAAAGTTCTCCATCGACAATTTTTTCTAATCGGAATTTGTAGGCATTATCGCTTTTTATGTTGTAATTATTCACAAAAATATAGGTGTTTTTTGCAACTTCTCTATGTAGTTTTGAATTGTCAATTCTTCTTTGGTGTCGATAAATCTGTGCTTCAATCGCTATTCTTTTTTTGTTGGTGATAGGTATGAGAAGGTGACTCATTATTAATGAGATTAAAAAAAGAATAATTCCACCTACTAGGTACGGTCTTAAAAATCGTTTGAATGAGATTCCAGAAGCCAAAATTGGAATAATTTCTGTTTTTGAAGCCATTCTGCTTGTGAAGTAAACAACCGTTAGAAATGCTAATATCGGCGTGAGTAAATTGTATAGCCATGGAATAAAGCTGAAGTAATAATCAAATATTATTTCTTCGATAGTGAATTGGTCGAAGTCATCAATTTTCTCAGAAATATCAAAAACAACTGCAATTAGTATGAAACAAAAAATAATGAGGAAAAAAGTCCCAGCAAATTTTTTAAGAATGTATGCGTCTAACTTTTTCAAAATTACAGTCTGTTTGTTACTTTTTTAACCATTTGGTTTTTCCAATTGTAAAAATCGCCTTCAATAATATGTTTTCTCGCTTCAGTGACCAACCACAAATAAAAAGCTAAATTGTGAATTGAACAGATTTGTTTACCTAAAATTTCTTTCGACTGAATGAGATGTCGTACATACGACTTAGAGTAAAATTGATCTACGTAAGATGTCCCATGCGGGTCCAAAGGTGAAAAATCTTGTTCCCATTTTTTATTTTTAATGTTGATGATTCCTTCTCGAGTAAAAAGCATTCCGTTTCTTGCGTTTCGAGTCGGCATTACGCAGTCAAACATATCAATACCCAGAGCTATGTTTTCAAGTATGTTTTCTGGAGTTCCTACTCCCATCAAATATCTTGGTTTATTCTCAGGGAGAATGGAACACACTAAATCGGTCATAGCATACATCTCTTCTGCTGGTTCTCCTACAGATAAACCACCTATAGCATTTCCATCTCTTTCAAAGGATGCTATTGTTTCCGCAGATTCAACTCTTAAATCTTTGTAGGTGCTTCCTTGAACGATGGGAAATAATGTTTGATTATATCCGTAAAGTGAATCTGTATTGTCGAATCTATCGCAACATCTTTTTAACCAGCGGTGCGTCATATGCATAGAGTTTTTAGCATAGTCATAATCACATGGGTATGGAGTACATTCGTCGAATGCCATAATTATATCTGCACCTATTTCTCTCTGTATATCCATTACTTTTTCAGGAGAGAACATGTGGTAGGATCCGTCAATGTGTGATTGAAATTTAACACCTTCTTCTTTTATTTTTCGAGTTCCGCTTAATGAGTAAACTTGAAAACCTCCACTATCAGTCAGAATAGGTTTCTCCCAATTCATAAATTTGTGTAAACCTCCGGCTTTATTTAAAGTGTCTGTATTTGGTCTTAAATATAAATGATACGTATTCCCCAGAATTATTTGGGCTTTTATGTCTTCCTCAACTTCACGTTGATGAACAGCTTTTACAGTTGCAGCTGTACCAACAGGCATGAAAATTGGAGTTTTAATTTCTCCGTGATCTGTTTTTATGGTACCTGCTCGTGCTTTAGTTTCAGGATTTGTTTTTTCAAGTATGAATTTCATTGTTTGTAAAGATAAGATTATGTGAGCAGTTTTTTTATGGAATAATCGTTCTGATTCTTAAAACTGATTTGGATTCGTTTTCTTTGTATTTATGGAATTGTTCTCATGGATTGAACTTTTTTTTATTTTTTCTTCAATAATCCTTTTGGGATATTATTTATTTTTTTGGAGAAAATTAGCAATATACTCTTCATTAAAAAATGAGTCTTCACATTTACCTGCAGTAAGTGTGGTTATTTGTGCAAAAAATGAAGAGAAAAATTTATCTCAATTTCTTCCTGAAATAATGAGTCAAGAGTATCCTCAATATGAAGTTATTGTAGTTGATGACTGCTCTTTAGATAGAAGTCTAGATGTTTTACAACAATTTAAGAATCAGTACAATAACTTAATTGTATATACTTTTGATAAAGAAAAGCAGTCTTTTGGAAAAAAAGAGGTTTTAGAATATGGAATTGAAAAATCAAAATTTGACTATTTAGTATTAACAGATGCAGATTGTAAACCCAATTCAAAAAAATGGCTTCAGGGTATGGTTAATGGCTTTTTGGATGGAAGTGAGATTGTTTTAGGGGTAGGTCAATATCAAAAAGAGAAAACCATCATAAATGATTTAATTCAAATGGACACAGGATTTATTGCCATGAATTATTTATCGTTCGCACTTGCTGGATTTCCCTATATGTCAGTTGGAAGAAATGTTGCATACAAAAAAGATTTGTTTTTCAAGGTTGGTGGATTTAAATCACATTATGATATCACCAGTGGCGATGATGACCTATTTGTTAATCAAATTTCCAAACATACTAAACCCTCAATTGTTTTTTCTAGTGATTATCAAACCACCTCTATTCCAAAAGAAAGTTTAAAATCATTTTTTCTCCAAAAAGTACGTCACGTTTCAGCAGGTGTGAAATATAACAAAAAAAACACTGCCCTTTTATCTTTATTTTATTCATTATCAGTTGTTTGGTATTTGGTTTTGCCGTTTGTTTTGTGCAGTTCAAAGCAATTATTTGTTATTTCAACAATCATTATTTTAAAAAAACTTATAATGTATTCTTTAATTAGAAGAATATTCAGTAAAATTGAAGTTAGTACAAAATCTGCTATGCTGTTGTTTGTAGAGTTTTTCTCGGTATTTTTTCACAGCTTTGCGGTAATAGTAACAATTTTTAAAAGCAAAAAGGGAAAATGGTAGTACCAGGACCGAA
>TARA_B100000674_G_scaffold458950_1_pt1 | contig 37168 bp, 29 predicted proteins | sample TARA_B100000674 | Tara Oceans TARA_B100000674 (sample SAMEA2622759) | marine metagenome | biome: marine biome (ENVO:00000447); feature: surface water layer (ENVO:00002042); material: "saline water (ENVO:00002010), including plankton (ENVO:xxxxxxxx)" | depth 5 m | reverse complement strand
GAGCCAGTCCCGGAAGAGGTCCGGTGCGTTTCGTTTCACGATGATCCGAGATTCAAAGTCTAAGCCGGCATCCAGTCCCAGAAACTCATGAGTTGGTCTTGCATAACAATAACTGCATCCGTGGATACATCCCCGATAGGGATTCAGACTGTAACGGAAGGGTAGGTCCGGGCTGTTGTTTTCTGAAACGACGGTTTTAGACGCATCTTCAAAATACTCGGTCTTAAGTCCTCTCGGATCAGTTTCCAGGTCGCTTGGAAAATGTTCGTCATCCTGAATTACCGCCAGTGATACAAAACGGTTTTTCGGACGAATGCCGGCTCCCCGACCATGGTGTCGTTCAGTAAATTGTTTTTCCGAAGAGTTGTCCATCTATTTTCTGTCGAGAGTAGACTCATTGAATGTAAACGGTGGCAACGGTTGAATAGTTTACCAATGTAGGCCAAGTCCACAAATTGTACACGCCCGATGATAAGAGTCGACGTAATCGTGTACCACTCGTTTGAAGACGATCAGCCTAATCGAGCAGACACGTGAATGCGAATACCGACGGCTTCGGCCAAGCATCCAGTCTGCCAAAGTCGCCGGCTGATCTCAAACACATGTGTCTGGATGCTGATGGGCGGAGATTGTGCAGTAGTTGCAACGGATTAAGTAAAGTCAAAAGACTTGATGGCACAAACATCATCAAGACCACTGCATTACCGGCGCGTCCTGCCGGACCACTTAGCGGCCAGTTGACGCCGGGATGAGTTTCAACTTCAATTTCCTCCGTGCCCATCAGCAATTTGACAATACGATTGGTAAGGAGAAATACCGTCAGATACAACATGATGGTTAAAACAAACGGCCAGTCATAATCAAAGGAATACTCTACATATTCATTGATAATCGTTGCGAGGACAATTGTAACCACGACAGGAAGCAGCTCAGTGAGCAAATATCGGCGATTTTTTGACGGTGCCATCACGGGCCCTTGCAAAACTGGTTGCTTTTATGAGAGTAAATCAGGCAAGAGCATTAACGCAAAATAGGTTACCAAATGCTCATCTGCGAAACTCAACTCAGACCCTTTAAAAGGTATCACCGGATTCACCTTCGGCCTAGTCTATAAATCCACTAGTGCTGCCCTTACAGGCGTAGCCAGTGCCATAAGGAAATGGTCCAGCTTCTTCCAACGACCAATTCACGACATGACGTACTATCTGTCCTTTTTTTGGTAGGCTATAACCAGAATGATGAAGCTGAATTACTACGCGTTGATTGCTGCCACTATCCTGATCTCAGTGCCCTGCACTGCGCTGCCCTCGGAAGTCCGTCAGAACGTCCTGCTAATTACTATCGATGATTTGCGGCCTGCTCTGGGATGTTATGGCGACCAGATCGCCGTCACTCCTAATATCGACCAACTGGCAAGCCAGAGCATCCTCTTCCAACGGGCTTATTGCCAGCAAGCGGTTTGCTCCCCGTCACGACTCTCGTTGCTAACCGGTCGTCGACCTGACAGCATTAAGGTATGGGACCTGGCAACTCATTTCCGAACAGCCGCTGCTGACATTGTGACCCTGCCTCAGCACTTTAAGAACCACGGATATAAGACGCAAAGCATTGGCAAAATTTTTCATGGCAGTGGTGCCCCCTCACGCGATCCACCGTCTTGGTCGTTTCCACCTCAGTTCGATCATGTTCGTGATCCTCAATTGCGTTACGCAACTGCTGCAAACCTGCAAGGCAAAGGGCTCAAGCGATCTGCTAGTGAAGCAGCCAGCGTGCTAGACAACCAGTACATCGACGGGATCGTCTGCGACACGGCTCTGAAGGCACTAAAGGATTTCAAAAAGGAGGGACAACCGTTCCTACTGGCTGTCGGTTTCCGCAAACCTCATTTGCCTTTTTGCGCGCCACAAAAGTATTGGGATCTTTACGAACGTAATAAGATCCCAATACCTGCCAACAGCAAGCATCCCGAGAATGCACCGGAACTGGCGATTCGCAGTTGGGGAGAGCTGGAAGGGTATACCGACATCCCCAATAACGGTCAACTCACCAAGAGTAAGGTGCGTGAATTGCGGCACGGTTACTACGCTTGTGTCAGCTATGTGGATGCACAGGTCGGTCGATTAATGCAATCGCTACAAGATCTGTCGCTGGCAGAAAACACCCTGGTCCTGCTCTGGGGTGACCACGGATTTCACCTGGGCGAACAAGGCTTATGGACTAAGGCCAACAACTATGAATTGTCCACTCGCGTACCGCTGATTCTCTCCGTACCGGGAGAAACTAAACGGGGAATCGAGACCGACGCCCTCGTCGAGTTGGTCGATGTCTACCCCACGCTCGCGGCCCTCTGTCGGCTGCCCGCTCCCGAGGGAGTGGAAGGAATCAATCTTCAACCGTTAATAAAGCAGCCGGCGTTGTCCTGGAAACAGGCTGCCTTTAGCCAGTACCCGCGGTCCAAAGAGGAAAACCGTCACCGCGGACACGGAGAAATCATGGGATATGCCATCCGCACCAGTCGCTACCGGTATGTCGAGTGGCGATTCTGGCAAACTCAACATGTCACGGCGCGGGAGCTATACGATCACCAAAATGATCCGTATGAAATGAAAAACATTGCCGGTCAGGACAGTCACCAAAACACTCTTAAAACTCTCTCCCGACGTCTCTCGCAGGGCTGGCAAGCCGCCTTGCCGGCAGCAGAAAACCAATGATACATAAACGAAGATACCGCACTAACGGACAACACTTAAACACACAACTTAAGACCGACATAATGAAGGCTCTGTTTAATCGTCTGACTTTCTCACTTCTCGCCAGACTTCCAATGCCATAGTCGGATAATCTGTTAGCATCCCGTCAATTCCAGCATCATAGGCTTGCCGCCAGGCTTGAGTATTTCGTCGTTGAGGCCCGCTCCCAGCATAATTAAACAATACCTGTTTCCCTGATGCATGAAGCGTCTCAACTTCTGCTTTTGTCGGAGTGTCTGATAACAAAAAGACATCAATAAAATTTTTCTCAAGTACTTGCTTTATAGAACCTCGATTTACGTTTTGACCGATTCGGAGGCGTTGATCCAATGCCTTTAGCCGCCTGCTGACTTCTTCACTTTGATCAAAAGCGAACGAGTATTCGAACATCCCGTACTTATCAAGGAGTTCGATTAATTTTCGCTCTCCATCTAGATTGATATCTTTAATGTTCAAAGCGATCACCGTCGGCCCGTATTTCCGATTTTTGATTAACTCGCACGTCTCTTCAAATGTTGGAATGCGCTCATTGGCATAAGCTGCATCAAACCAACTTCCGGCATCTAGTTCTTTTGCCTCCGCGAGCGTGATATTACGGATAGATTTCGACGGGCCATTAGTGGTGCGTACCAGATTATCATCATGAATGACAACCAAATGACCATCTGATGTAGTTCGAATATCGAGCTCAAATCCCATTCTCAGTTCAAGGCAGGCTGCAAATGCCGCATGTGTATTTTCCGGAGCGTGACGCAGGAGGCCACGATGAGCGATTGCGATTGGCTCCGCCGCTGAAAGATAATTTAAAGCACCACAGGTTATGGCGATAACAAATGCAATCGTAGGTTTCATAAAGATCCACTCCTCGATTTTCGCTTTCTCGGCAATCAGAAATTTATTCTAACAATTCCGCTGAGATCCGGCCGCTGCAATGATGCTGCCAAAAGGCAAAGCCGAATATTCCCGACACTGGTTAATCCCTCCCTTTAATATTGGAATACTTTGCTAACCGTTAATCCGTTTGATCTGAGGGACTTTTATCTTCAAGGCTCCGCACAATCACTCCGGCGATCGATATGAAGATGACCATGACACAAACAAACCCAGATTCATCACCTCAAAATTTGAATCGCTAAATTGGTTACCCATAGCCTCAGCAACGCCAGCGTAGGGGGAGTGATATACGAGATGAAGAACAATTAGACGGCGAGCTGGAATTCTGAATTGTTCAAGTCAATCAAGAGTTTTGTTTGGTTATCCCCAGGCTCTATTTAGCGCAGGAGAAGTCACAAGCAGATAGGCGATGGCACCCAGCAAAGCACCAATTGGAAGTGTGACAAGCCATGATCCCAGGATCCTTCTAATCACCTTCCATTGGGCCTGTCGAGTCACCGTTCCGATACCGAATAAAGATCCACAACTTACATGCGTCGTCGATACTGGAAGCCCCAGGCGGCTGGCAAAGATCACTATCACACTCGTTGTCAAATTGGCCGTAAAACCCTGTCCGTGATTCATTTCTGTAATTTTCTTCGACATTGTCTCCGCTACACCCCTGGCACTAATCACTCCACCAACAGCAATCACTAACCCTACCAGTGCTGTACTCGTAAACTGGCTTATCGACCCGGTTAACAAGAACAAAGCCGCAATCTTGGGCGTGTCATTTAACCCTCGAGCAAAACTAACCGCTCCGGCTGATAGAAAGTGCATACGATTCAGCAATGGTCCCGCTTCTAGTCCAGCTATCTGGCCTACATACTTAGTTTTAGCTTCTCCTTCTGACCGGATTCCTGCCTTACGCCTACACCAGGAAAACAGCGGATACATCCAAGCGGTAACCAAAAATGCTAATACCGGACTTACTAATAACGGTATCACGAATCCGCTTCCCAATTCTTCAAACTCGATCGCCGAATCCGCCATCCAGCCCGCTCCCACAAGTGCGCCAACTAAGCTGTGCGTTGTGGAAACCGGCATGCCAATCCTGGTTGCCAGCAACACGGTGAACCCTGCCCCAAAAGCAACCGCCGCTCCATATTCGGCGGTCGCGGCCAGTTCAGGACTTACCAGGCCTTTTCCAGAAAAGCTTTTAAGCAGAGTCTCGGCTAAGAAGACTGCTGTGATGGAACCCAGAAACGTCGTGATGGTCGCCCAACCCAATGCCTTTCGGTAGTGCGTCGTGCCACTACCAAACAGAGTTGCAACTCCTTTAAAGTTGTCATTTGATCCATTGGCGTAGGCTAAACCTAGCGTCGCTAATAGGATGATCACAATAGACATGATTGAATTAGTTTGAAGACACCATTTATGAAGGCAATTGGAAAAAGTTCCTGAACAATACCTGTCGGAAATACGGCTTCCAACTAAGCAACTAACTATGTAACCAAAGATGGTGAAAATCAAGTCTGTATTTCAGAAAGGCCAAGCCCTCTTACTCTGCAACTCAGGCTCGCCAATTGTCTAATTGTCACATGGCTAAATGGCTAATTGGTTAAACGTTCACCCACCAGTCAACAAGTAGATTCAGGATGCCCAAAGCCAGAATGGCGATGAGGATTAGCAGAGCGTACACCAACCAGAGATGGAGGCTTCGCTTAGGCTGTAGCGAAGCAGTGCAGATCGGACAGCGTTCTGAATCAGCTGGAACTGCCTGCTTACACGATTCACAATTCTTGGTTTGTTCTAACAACTGCCTAACCAGTTAAGGGATAAAGGAGCTTCGGCCGTCCGGCCTACGCATTTATTTTGTGCAGCCTCGGATCCGACTTCGTCCTCCTTCGTCGGACTACGACGGACAAGCTCTTTTTACATTTAACCGATTAGCCAGTTAGCCAAGTGACAATGGTCATTGGGGCCGTTAAACAATTGTCATTTTTGGCAATTGGATTAAAAGACAAGTCTGACTTTCAAAACCACGAGTTAATCCGTTGTAGTCCGCAGGACGTAGTCGGGGCCAACTGGCTAAATGGAAACCTTTATTCATGCCTTAACGCTTCAATCGGATCCATATAGGCCGCTCGCCAGGCAGGATAAACGCCAAAGAGGACGCCCGAAAGAATCGCAATTGCAAGCGAGAGGATCACAGACCAACTGGCGATTTGAGGTTCGATCTGAGCGACGATGGGCGGCACTAATTCGGGCCAGTAACTACTCACAAAATCTCGACCACCGCGGAATAACGGACCACAAAGCAGACCAGAGGCAACACCCAACAATCCTCCAATTCCGGTTAATAGAATCGCTTCCGTAATAAACTGGAAAATGATGTGAGAACGTTTGGCTCCCAACGCTCGTCGTACGCCAATCTCTCTCGTACGCTCTGTAACGGTCGACAACATGATGTTCATAATGCCAATCCCGCCAACAAGCAGTGAAATTCCAGCAATGACAACTAGTAGCACATTGAACATAGCCCGAGTGCGTTCTGCCTGAGCCAGTAATTCTTTGGGGACGACAACGGCATAATCTTCTTCGACGTGATATTTCTTAAGTAGATTGGTGATGATGGCAGCTGTTTCGTCCACATGGTCAATCTCGTCCACACCAACTGTGATCTGGCTCAACTCAACCTGCTCTCCCTGCCATGAATTACCCACTCGTTTCATCACGCGATCACCAATTCGCGTCTCCATCGTATCCAGTGGAATATAGGCATCAAGATTGTATTCGCGTGCATCCAGGCTACCACCAATCGCAGCTGAGGCCGTACGGGATTTCGTTTGGCCAATGACGGTATATAACTCCCGACCTACCCATATACGTTGGCCGATCGGATTTTGATAAGGAAAGAGTCGTGACGCAGTCTCATCGGCAAGCACGATGACCTTCTTACCGCGATCCCGAGGAGCCAGCCAGCGGCCACGAGCCAACTTGAGGTGATTTAGTGAACGGTAGGCCTCCATGCAACCCACCAATTTAGCATCGGCAGAACGATCATCACGCCGTAGTTCATACCGAAACTCTCGCATCGGCACGGCTTCTTTTACACTGGGTAGCGTCTCAGTGATCCGCTTATAGTCGGCTCGCAATAATCCGTAGCGATGGACACTAATACGAGCCATCTGTGGTTCATTATCCGACGTAGGTTTTTTCGTGCGAACAATGACGTTCTTAGCGCCTAGCTCTTTAATCTGCTCCTGAGCTCGGTGGCTCACACCTTCGCCCATGGCGACCAACCAAATGACCGTGGCTGTCCCGATAAAGATACCAAGCCCCGCCAGTCCCGCACGCATCTTGTGCAGTAAGAGACTTTTGATTCCTAATCGAATAGTTCGGAAAAAAAACAGATTCACAAATTACGCCTTAATATTCCTGACAGTATGTCGGAATCAATGAACTTCCAAATAGCATTTAGAGGATACTGGGGTCGACTTCAGATTCGACAGCGTCGTTTTCCGCATTCTCGTCCTTATCTTGCGGAGCATCTGTGTAGAGCAACGGGTTCATCACAATCTTCTCGCCCACATGGACTCCATCCGTGACGACCACAAAAACATCATCACCTACTTTTGTCTCTAACAACCGTTGTTCCACACCGGTCTTCGTTTCGACCCAGCAATAAGTCTGTTCATCAATCTCGACTGTGGCTGCGACTGGAATGGTCAATACCTCCTCCAGTTCATTCATTACAATCTCAAGTTTAGCACTCGTACCAGGCTTGAGATCTTCGAGTTTAGGAAGAGCCACAATCACGTCATATCGTACTACGTCGCCTGAGCCGATAATTGGTGGACGGGCAATATCTGCGACCTCAGAAACTTTGGCTTCAAACGGCTCTCGACCGGGAAGTCTCACGATCGTTTTCATTCCCACCGAGATACTATCAATAACTTCTTCTTCCACTCCAATTTTGACCTGCATCTGATCCAAGTCGGGCATCAGTAGCAAGACCTGTTCTTTATATACCGAACCACCGATCACGATATCCGGCGCCCACTTCCAGGAAGCCGCTCGTGGATGTATGACGAGGCCATCTTTCGGAGCCAGAATTGTGCAAAACGCTTTCTCTTCCACAGCTCGATCGCGACGGGACGCATCGGCTTCCGCTCGTTCATCACTGGCTTCAAACTGAGCCTGAGCCACCTTTAACTCGCCTTCCAATCTGGCCATTTCCGACTTCTTGGTGTGCTCTTTAAGAACTTTGAGATCGGTATTGAGTAAATCTAAATCGACAACGCTTTTGTCAATCTGGCGACGTATTTGGTCGACATGATCTTTACTTACGTACCCTTTTTCAAATTGCTGCATATTGAAAGCAAGCATCTTGTTGTCGGCCAAAAGTGCGCTTTCCTTCAGGACCCGTTCCAATTCCTTACTCATCACCTGTGTCACATATCGACCTTCCAGGTATTCTGCAACTTTCAATTGACGATAATTCGCCGTCGCTCTCCAATGCTCAGCTCCAGATCGAGACCAGTGAGCATACTTAGAGCGTTCCGAAATCTGTTCGTCAATGTAAAGCGAATCCAACGTCAGGATGACATCACCTTCTTTGACGTAGGCCCCGTTTTCAACCACCGAGGTGATGATATTCTCTCCTCGTACCTTACAGATAATTTCTACATTTTCGGAACTTTCCAGAGTCCCTTGTTCTTTGAGTGAAACGGTTAAGGGCACTCGAGCCACCGTATGCGTCAGATGGTGCTTATGAACAATATCATCCTGTCCCGGAGTCATCATGGCTTCGGCCATACGATAGATTCCGAATCCGGCTCCAACTAAGACGAACCCTGCCAAAAGCACATGAGAAAACAAACGAGCATTGAGTCGTCCTGCCATACTACTCAACTTTCCTCGCCGATCTCGCCGGACTCACCAGCGTCGGTTACTGACTTTTCAAGATTTATTAGAGCATCGTCCTGGGCTTCAGCGACATACGCAAGTGGGTTCAGGATAACCGTCTCTCCCGCCTGAATTCCATCGAGCACAATCACCGCCTCTTCATCGCTTTCACCAAGTTCCAGCTTTCGACGGCTAATCGAATCACCCAAGCGAACCCAGCAGTAAAATCCACTGCCGAATTCGAGTACTGACTCTACAGGTAACAAAACGCTATTCTCATATTCAGATATGACGATTTCCACTTCCGCGGTCATGCCAGGTTTCAATCCCTCTTTCTTTGGCAATTCAACCGTCACATCGTATTTAACGACGTTGCTAACACCGATGGTGGGTGGACGGGCAATATCTGCGACATCTGTCACATTACATTCAAATGGCTCGCGATCCGGGAGTTTCACGTATACTCGCATTCCTGGTTGAATGTACTTCACCAGGGCTTCATGCACGCCAACTTTAACCTGCATCTTATCGAGGTTGGGCATGAGCAATACTACTTGCTCTTTGTACACGGTGCCACCCTCTGTGATGTCTGGTGCATCTTTCCATGCCGCCGCTCGCGGGTGAATCACTAATCCACTCTTAGGCGCAGTGATCGTGCAGTATCCTTTCTCTTCGATCGCACGATCTCGTCGTGAGGCGTCGGCCATTGCTCGCTCATCATTCGCTTCAAACTGAGCTTGAGCAACCCTCAGTTCTCCTTCAAGCTCAGCCAGTTGATAATCCTTACCAAAGGTTTTGGCAATCTTAATGTCAGACTTGAGCACATCAATCGTTAATTGAGAAAACTCAACCCGTCGACGTTGAGCATCAACACTGTCACGGCTCTGATATCCTCGTTCAAATTGTCGCTGGTTATATTTCAGCATTTCCTGATTCGTTAGCAATTCGGCTTCTGCAATGACTAGATTTTTTTCCAGCTCTGTAACCTCTTCTACAAATCGTCCTTCAAGGTACTCAGGAATGGCTAAGGTAGCTCTGGCAACAGTAGCTCTCGCATGTTCGGTCCCCGACCGCGCCCAATGGGCATACTTCGAGCGTTCTGCGATTTGTTCGTCGATATAGAGCGTGTCTAGAGTAAGAACAACATCGCCTTCCTCAACGTAGGAACCGCTTTCAACAGCCCACGTAACTGTATTTTGCCCTCGGACCTTACAGATGATTTCAACATTGTCGGAGGATTCCAACGACCCCTGTTCTGTCACGCTGACTTCCATATCGCCTAGTTGAACAACGTGAGTTGGCGCCTTGAGGTAATCCAGATTGATCTGTTCTTTTTGACTGGCACTGTTACTCTTAACGTACAGGTAACCACCGAATCCAAGTCCAACTAAGGCACAACAAGTTAGAAGTTGTGACCAACGCGACATCCCGCGTTGTAGATAGATTTTATTCATCAACAGTCGTCTCCGAGGAAGCATCATTTCCTTCGTCATAAGACATTACCGTATCTCCAAGCCCCTGATACCCTCCGGCATCAGCCACGGCTGACTGTTCCATGAATTCAAGAGGATTCAGAATAACCTGGTCCCCCTCTTTAATCCCCTGTTCGACAATCACGTAGACATCATTGCTTTCACCAAGGATTACCCGCTGTCGCCTGGGTTGAGCTTGAGGTTCTTCAACCCAGCAGAATTGTCCTTCTTCGGTTTCTAAGATTGCGGAGACGGGGACGTATAGCACATTTTCATACTCCGCCAAAACGATTTCCACTTCGGCACTCATCCCCGGCTTCAGCCCCTCTTCTTTAGGCAGCGAAATCACCGTATCGTATTTCACAACGTTTCCGGACCAAGGGCCTAGAGGTTGAGCAATCGTTGCCACTTCCGATACAGATGCCTGCAACTCACGGTCCGGCAGCTTTACATTGGCCCGCAAATTGATTTTAACCCGATCAACAATGGCTTCATGAATGCCCACTTCAATCTGCATCTGGTCCAGGTCAGGCATGATCAAAAGAACCTGATCGTGACTGACGCCAACACCTTCAGCCACATCCGGCGTGTCTTTCCAGGCGGCAGCCGTGGGGTAAATTACCAGACCGTCTTTGGGCGCAGTGATGACACAGTTAGCCAACTCGGTTTCTGCTCGTGCACGTCTTGCCATATCCATTTGCAATCCAGCCTCGTCAGCGGACAGCTTGGATTTATGAGCATTCAGTCGCCCCTTCAGTTGTTCCAAATCCATCGCCTTGGTGTACCGCTTATATACATCCAAACTGGTTTCCGCTACTTTCAATTGCAGTTCGGCCTGAGTTACCGTGAATCCACTCCCATCCAGTTCCAATTCGGAAACACGCCCACGCTTAAATAGCTGGCGGTATTGCTCGTACTTCTCTTGCGATGCCTGAAGATTGATCTCAGCTCGTTTTACAGCTGCTTCCCTGGACTTAAGTCCTTTGGTGTACCTTCCCTCTTCAAATGAGTCGATTGCTATTTGAGCCTGCGCCGTATCCGTCTTCGTTTCTTCCAGAGTTGCCGTTGCTTCGAAGACGTTGGTCTTTTGCAAACTCAGATTCTCTTCAATCACCTTAGTATCCAGTCGCACAAGCTCATCGCCTGCTTTGACGATGGTTCCGGATTCCACCACCCAGGTCACCGTATTTCGCCCACGGACTTTACATTTGATTTCGGTGTTATCCGCACTTTCCAGAGTCCCCTGCTCCGTCACCGTAATTTTGATCGGCCCGCGAGTCACGGTATAGGTTAAGTTTTCGACCACTTCATTTGAGAGTAAAGTGTCCGGCAAAAAGTATACTCCAGCCCCCACTCCGCCCAGCAAAATGACCAGGATGAACACTCTAGAAATCCAGCGTCCTAACCCTGAGCGACTACTATTACTTAAATCTGTTGACACGATACTCGACTCTGTGAAAACAACTATTAAAGGTTTGGAACTATTTTATCTGATGGTTTAAGAAACCGTCCATAATTAAAACCGGCCATCAGAGGGGGGGAATGGACAAAAAAATGACTATTCTTCGGTTTCCGAAGACTCTTTATTCCCTTTTTCTGATTCCAGTTTTCCAGTGGCTTCAGAGTTCTCGGACTCTTCTATGGCAACGTCGTTAGATAGCACTCTGCCCAACTCAGCGTCCATTCTAGCTTTCGCGCGGGCTAACACGGCATCTTCGATTCGCTGTTGCAAATCAGAAAGTTTCTTAGCTAACCGGTCAAACCCATGCGTTTCAGAATCCTCTAACGTTTCGACTGAAGATGTAGCTGACTCTTCATCCAAAGAAGGAACTGACTCTTCCGATTCCACCACCGTTTCCGATTCGATAAGCTCTGGTTCCACCAAAGTTGGTTCTTCAGCTTCCTCTAGCTCCTGCAACAGTTCTTCCACCGGTGGGAGCGATTGATCAATCCACCGTCCCTCTGCATCGAGCTGCATAATTCCCAATTCTCGTTGCAGACGCATAAGAGCGGCCTGATACTGCATCCACGTATTTAGAAAGTCACTTTGAGAGTTGTTCAGCGAATTGTATCCATAGACGATATTTATGGCGATTGTCTCTCCCAACGGACGCTGAGTTTGGCCAGGTTGGGCCGGACGCACTGGACGATACAGGGCGGACTGCGTCGAGTCTACCTGTCTGATCGCAATCGCGACTTTACCACGGTCCACTTCCAACTTGACCCGCAACATTTCGATTCTCCGCAACAAGGCTCGCAAGCCATAATTGAGTCGATCCTGAGACTGAATAAACTGACGCTTATCCTGTTGGTAAGTAATTAAGGACTGCTTTAGTGCATTGCGTTCGAGTAATCGTGTGATTGGAGCATCGAACTGCATTCCGAAACGTAGACTTCCAGTATCTCCCTGGAAACTAACAGGATTATTTTTTGAAGTATATAAGTCACCCGCTGCTGTCAAATTCACCGTGGCCAGTAATTGATTTTCACGAATTTTAATCTGTCGCCAGGTATCGACTAGGGAAGCGCGAGCGTTTTTAAAGTCCAGACGATTGTGTAACGCAATCGCTAAAGCATCGTCGAAAGAAATCTCAAAGTAGCCTAATGAAATTCTCTCCAGTTTTGCCTGAGCCTGAGCCAGCCCCGCACGATCCACTAGCCTGGACAATCCTGCCCGCCAAATCACCAGATTTCGCATCGACCGATCAAGCTCAGTCAAACCTATTCCTTCTTTAATTGAATTCAGAGCTTCCTTTTCAGTCGCAATCAGCTCCATCAATGCTTCCACTTCTGCCTGAAGACCGCGTCGCGTCTCTTCAAATTCGATCTTCTTATCCTCCGGCATTCGGGCTTCGCGATCTATCCGAGCGGCTTCCACTTGATCCACATCGGTAGCAATTACCTCAAACCAATCCTCCATCGAAGGTACGATGGACTCGAGTTCGACAACCACTGCTTGTAGGTCTTCTGCAGAAAACTCTTCGGGTAACTCCGCAATCGTTTCACGTGCGTCGAGTATCAATTGCTCGACAGCCAAGGCCTGATCGGTGAAGAAAGTGAATTCTTTAATCAAGGATTTATCTAATTCGATCGGAAGACTCGGTGGTAACCCGAGTGCAGTCGTCTGATAATTCTCAATACTGTTTTTGTAATTCACTTCCTGATCCAACAACTGGGATTCCAAAGAAGCGACGTTTTGACGCAAGCGGTCCACTTGATCGAGCCCAATCAATCCGAGATCCAGTAACTCCTCGAACTGTTCTAGATTATGACGCTGACGACGGAGGTTAATTTGCGTATTGCGGACTTGCTGTTGACTCTGGAGTAATCCATAGAAGCCAGAAACAAACGTATTTCCCGTCGCGGTACTAACAAAAGTTCCCGGACTTCCCCGACGAACATTTGTTACAGCAGATTCCCCAATTGTTACACGAGTGAAAAACCCTTGACGGTATTGGGAGTAGGCTCGGATGGCAGCAAGTAGATTACGTTCCGCCTGAGTCAACTGCTCGAGTGCGATGTGCTTCCCTGCCCCTCGCAATAACGGCTGGACAAAAGCAAAGTTTGCGATCGATGACGTAAAGTCAGCATTATCTCCAGTGAATTCAAATACGAATGAGTTGGCGAATCCAGCTACTAGATCACCTGCTGAATCAAACCGCCGTCTCAATTGTGCTGTTGGGTTATCGCCAAGCGTCAAGCGATTGCTTTCGCGACCATGAGATGCCGGATAAACAATAGTATTACCAGTAGAAGGATCGTAGCCCAATCCAGCAGGATTTAGCGTACCCCTGTGCCGGTAGTTTGTGTCGTAACCACCAAAGTATTGAGTGTTCAAGCGAAAACGCTCGGCAGTGACATCCAAAGCCGCCAGGTAGAGTGTTTCCTTTTGGCGTTGAAATTCCGGTGAGTGAATGTACGCAAGTGTTAAAGCGGTGTCTGCATTGAGCATAAGATTGCCGTCTGCATCAAACTCGACATATCCTGTCAGTTGTTCCTGCCATTGCTCATTGATGTATTCCGAGGATACACCATCCTCATCCCAATACTCCCAACCTTCATATCCATCGACTCGATGCATATAGCGATTGGAATCTTCATCATCGGTGGGACGCTCGACTTCGGTCCCCTGAGCGTCATCATAGAAGCGACTACGCTCATCCACAGCGACACTATAGTTTTCTAATTTCCAACGTTCATCGCCAGCACGTTCGGCAATGGTACTCAGAGCTTCCTGATCCGCTTCACGCAAATAATTTCTATCCGCGCAACCAACCAACACTGAAAAAATCAGTGCCATGGTTGAAAAGAAAATAATATTTCGGATGTGACTTTTGACGATCATTTCCCTATTTTTCATTTTGTCCTACGCAAATTGTCTTAAAATGTGCGCAGCGGGAGTGAGATGGAAATTACCCGTCCCGATGAAAAATCGCTCAGATCTACTGATTCCATTAAATGAATTTGACTTTTTAGTGGTTAATTACAACAAAAACTCTACCGGCGGGGGGGGAGAATATGTGGGGAACAAACCGAGATCCTTGGGACGCCTATCACCGAGCGGTTGAAGAATCTAAAAACCGAATCAAGAACGATGAATTTAAAGCTTTACTGCGGCGTCAGACTGAAAAACGACGGATTGCTCGGTTACCCAATTGTCCTACCTGTGGTGAGAAATGTGAATACAACTCAACTCATTGTCTCGGTTGCAATCAGGAGTTAGTTTGGGCCGAATACTTGGTTGGCGTGCCTGGTGACGAAGCACGGCTTCAGCAGCAGCTAACAATGGATGAAAAAAAATATCATAAAAGACGGGAGAAACGACGAGCAATTCGGAAGAAGTACGCCGAACGGAATTCTCGATTAGAGTCACAACAGCTGATAATTTTCCTCGTCTTACTCACCATTGCAATTGTTGGCATGTTCTTTTTATGGCCGCATCTAAAACTGTATCTACCGTAATGCAGCTTTTACCAAACACGGCTTTAGGGGATGCGAACTTCGAAGTTATGAAGCCAGACTCGATACAAAATGCGAACCAGTAAGTGTCAGCTAGTTCTTTTCTCTTGCCGAACACTTTCTGATGAGTTTTCTTTGTTTTTCTCCGATACCCAAAAGTGGTACAATCCACAGTGAACCGTATATATCTATTACCGATGGAGCATCATCATGATTCGTAAACTGGCTACGCTCTTCAGTGTTCTCGCTGTTGTAGCAATCATCTCTGGCGTCTCGACCGCAGAAGACAAAAAAGAAAACAAATACACCACAAAGAAATTCATGCAAGCTGTCAAAACAGATGGCTTACATACTAAAGTCATCAAGGGAGAAGCCAGCGAAGCAGAAACTAAGCTTTTTGCAGCTTACGTCAAAGCTCTCCCAACCAATAAGCCACCTAAAGGGTCGGCAGAAAGTTGGAAAAAGCTGACCGGTGCTTTGGCTAAAGCAACCGAAAACCATCTGGCAGGGAAAGAAGGAAGTGCAGAAGCACTTGCCAAAGCAATGAATTGCAAAGCATGCCACACTCCTCACAAGGTATATCCTCCTAAAAACTAGAATTTACCTTGAGAACCAAATAGATCAAATCGCTCGGTGGGCATATGCCCATCGAGCGATTTTCATTCTCTCGATTCCCGGATTCCACTCTATGAATTCAATCATTAAAGCTATATGCACATTCAGTCTTGTACTGTTGTTATTTGTGGCAACCACCCTACAGGGCCAGGACGTTGTGAAGGGAAATCTATCCCCGCGTAATGCACCCTATGACCAACCACTCAAAGGTTGGGCTCCTTACACAAATGCCGGGACAATCCACCAACCCTACAGCATGGTATTTCTTTACAAGTCCTGGAAAGATCTGGAGCCTGTTGAAGGAGAGTACAAATTTGAACAGTGGGAGCAAGCAGATTGGACCCACCCTAATGCAAAAGGTAAACATGTAATCTTTCGCATTTACATGGACTATCCTACGAAAGAAAGTGGAATCCCAAACTGGCTACTTGCTAAAGGAGTGGAGACTAAAAAGTACGATCAGCACGGCGGAGGGATCACCCCAAATTACAATCATCCTGAAATGCGTAAGGCCTTGGCAAAGTTTATCTCTGCGTTGGGAGCTCGGTATAATTCAAACCCTCGAGTCGCCTTTATTCAGCTGGGACTACTGGGCCATTGGGGGGAGTGGCATACTTATCCTCAGCCTGAATTATTTGCTGACGATACGACTACCAAAATCGTGGTCGATGCATATCGGAAGGCCTTCCCAAACAAAATGCTTATGGCCAGATACCCGCGCGGTTATGCCTCTGTTCCCAAATGGTTAGGTTTCCATGATGACATGTTTCCGGCAGACACCCAAAACGGAACGGACTGGGCATTTCTAACTAAATTAAAGGTCTCGGAGCAGGACAAGAACTGGGCCGTTGCACCGATCGGCGGAGAAATGGAACCGTTTCAGGCCAAGAAATGGATGCTCCAAGAGTACGGAGTCACATTGAAAAATTTGCTCGACGGGCACTTCTCTTGGATCGGACCCTACTGCCCTGCACTAATTGAGACTCAGGACAATGGATTTCTGAGTAACAGTGCAGAACTCTTGCGTCGCATGGGATATGACTTTCAGATTCTCACTTATCAACACAAGCGAGTGGTTTCACAAGGGGAGCCATTGCAGTTGTTTTTGATTGGAGCGAATCATGGTGTGGCACCATTTTATTATCCCTGGTCGGTCGAACTTGCGTTGATTGATGCCAGCGGAAAAATTGTAACGACCAAAACGGATCTGGACATTCGCCGCTGGCGACCGGGGGAATTCCGGACCTTACTCACCGCTCCGACGGCTAACATTCCCGCCGGTAAATATCGTCTGGGAATCGGTATCATTGACCCCTGGAGTAAAAAGCCCCGTCTTCAATTCTCGAGCAAAATGGACCTGCATGAAGCAGGCTGGCAAGTATTTAGTGAAATCACAATCCAATGACATTTAACCATGTGTCATTGAACAATCGACAATTACTCCATCGTTCAATTGACTCACTGTCTAATTGTCCAACTGGTTAAATGGGTAATTATGTATTTGTCTCGCTATTACCTGTCTACATGCCACTTTTTCATCCGATAATTCTAAGGACCAAATGGCTATTCGGATTTTAATTAAATGAACGAGTTTAAGCGGATTTGCAAACTTGATCTGCGTTCGATCGCTTTGATGCGAATCGGAGTTGCAACCGTTCTGATCTGGGATTTGATTGACCGTCTTCTTCAATTCCAATTCTTCTACGCAATCGACGGAGTGATCCCGTTCTCATCATCCGAAGAATACTATTCAGGCATGGCCACCTGGTCGTTTCATTTGCTGATTGAAAGCGACATTTACCAATACAGTTTGTTTGGGTTACATCTCCTTCTAGCTATCGCTCTATTATTTGGATTCCATGCTCAGAAAGCAGCGATAGGTTGCTGGCTGTTATTTGCATCGTTGATTGCCCGTGCACCGGTCCTGCTAACCGGAGGGGACATGCTGATGTCGTCCATGTTATTTTGGCTCATGTGGATTCCATCTGGTCACTTCCTTAGCTTCAAAAAGCGTGGACTTCCAGTACAAGTTAGTATTACCGGGTTCGCTACTGCTGGAATTCTGCTGCAATTTGTGGTGATGTACACTCTCACAGGAGTCTACAAATGGAATCCCGAATGGCACGACGGGACGGCTCTGTTTGTAATCATGGATGATCAAGCCCTTACGAAACCACTCGGCATTTGGCTAACCCAATACCCCGGATTGCTGAAACTGCTTACTTGGGGAACACTGGTACTCGAGCTCGCTGCCCCTGTCCTGTTACTAAGCCCTGTAGCTACCGACCGTTTTCGAGGAGTTGCAGTGATGGCGTTTGTTGGTCTTCATGCCGGCATTTTCTTCACCATGGAAGTACTGGGGTTTTCTCCGATTAGCATCGCTGGACTCATGGCCTTTATCCCTGCAACCGCTTGGAATCTCAAACCTTTCCGAAAGTTCAATTCAATTCAGGAAGCTGGTCAGGATTCACTCCCAACTGAAGATTCTTCGCAGCGCACAAGATCATTTAAATTATCTAGCGTTCTACGGGAATCCGGAGCGGCACTTGGCTTATGCATGATGCTTTTCTTTGCTGTCTGGCAAATGTTGATTCATGCTGGTAAGGCGAAGTTCAATCCGCAAATCAATCGCATCGTGCATCATCTTCGGATGGATCAAACTTGGACGATGTTTCATATCCCCAGCAATCTCTGCTATCGCTACTTGCTCGAAGGCAGAACTGCCGATGGGAAATTCATTGACCTTCTCAGGGGCAACCAAACTCGCACGAATGTTGATGACCGTCCGGAGATTCCGGAACCTCCTATTCGTTTCGAGTCTTCCCGTTGGCTGCTGCTTTACCGCCAGATGGGTACAAATCAATACGCTAATCAGCAGTTACATACTATTCGCCATTTACTGTTACATAACCCAGCCGCTGCCGATTTACCAACTGCCGAAGATCTGGATGTGAAAGAAGTCGTTTTTCATGGTGCCGCAGGCACTCGGGATATCCGAGCTGAGTCAACTCTGCTTTTGATCTCTCATGTTGATTTTCGAGCCAAGGGAGGATATCACGCCGGGCAACCTCATGGTGCATGGGAACATTATCGGGATAGTGGAGCTCTTGATTCCAAAGGACCTTACGAACATGGTCTGCGGCATGGCAAGTGGCAATTTTACCACTCTAACGGGCAGCTCGCTTCCGAAGGTAATTTTGATTTAGGACACGAGCATGGATTTTGGACTATGTTCGACGAAGATGGAAACCGAACAGCGTACGGGGAATTTATCGATGGCCAAAAGGAAGGCACGTGGACTTTCTGGTATGACAACGGGGGCATGAGCACTGGAAAGTTTAAAGATGACGAACTCGTGGAAAACCAAGACCCTTAGCCAATGAACCATGTCTCATTGGACAATTTACAATTGCATCAGTATCCATTTGAATCCCTTCCCGATTGTCTAATCAGCTAACACTAACTAAACTTACAAAAATACAATTCAGCTCTCTTAGAAAATCTATGTCGCCACTAGCCCACGTAACAGCTAACTCCGGTTTTTTACCAACTCGCGCATCCTTTATGCTAGATGCCGTTTTTCTGGCTATGTTTCTGGTTGTGCCTGTGATGTTCTGGAGTATTCGCCTTGCGAAGCAGGGCAAATTGGAATTGCATAAGAAAATCCAAATCACGACAGCCGTCATTCTCTTAGTAGCTGTGCTTGCGTTTGAAGTAGACATGCGACTCAACGGCTGGATCGACTACACACATGGTAGTGCCTATGTCCAATCGACCATCATGACGTTTCTTTACGTGCATTTAGCATTCGCCATTCCAACGCCGTTTTTGTGGATTATTGTAATTGTCAAAGCCCTCAAGAAATTCCCCAATCCTCCGGTACCAGGAGAGCATAGTAAAACACATAAGCGTTTGGGGTGGCTGGCAACGATCGGCATGGTTCTCACAAGTGTGACCGGCTGGATATTCTATTACGTCGCCTTTGTTTCCTCGTTGGTATAGCAATCAGATCTCTTGAACTGATGGCTCTCAAACTCGCTATTTTCCACCACTACGATTGCGACGGGAGCGTTCAATACGAATACGGCAGCCAATAGCAACGGTTTCCTGTTTTGTTGGTAACTTCCCAGCCTGAGCCGCAGCCACGGCTAATTCGACATACTGAGTTTTTACCTTTTCAGCATCCGGACTATCGTCCATTGCTCCCATGTAAATAACCTGTCGCTCTTTATTGAGTACGAAACACTCAGGTGTATATCCGGCACCGTACTTCTTAGCGATTTCCTGAGTTTCATCAAACAGATATGGGAAGGTGAATCCTTTCTCTTTGGCACGTTGCTTCATGGCTGGAAGCAGGTCTTCTTCAACCTTATTTACATTGATTGCAACCAAGCCTACTTTTGAACCTGCATACTTTTTGGAAAACGCAACAAGACGTTCTTCGTAATCCACGGCATAGGGACAGCTATTGCAAGTGAAGACAACGACCAAAATCTCTTTATCTTTAAAGTCCTCGAATGCATAGTGTTTTCCATCGGTGGCGGGTAACTTAGCCCACTTCGGAGCAGTATCTTTGATATCCAGCACAGGATTGAATTCCCCGGCGAATGTAGTCGCAACCATTAGGCATATAACGCCCCATGACAAAACAATGCGATGCAGTGATTTCATATCAATCCTCGTCTATCAAATATTACCAATATCAGGTTTGGGAGGTATTTGGCTAATTGTACCTCGAAATCATCTCTTCCGCCCAACTAGTCAATTATCTAACTAGTTAAATGGCTAAATGGTTATCTGTCATAACACACCACCGTCTTAACCCCTTGCGGTTCGCGGTTTGTATAGTGCCACAAGCTATCGGCCGGAGCCACTTTATTAGTAATCATGCTGGCAATCGCTTCTCCATACTGACTTTTTAATTGGTACAGATGGTCAATCGCCGACTGCATATCCTGTGGAGCATTGTTGACTGTACCTAGGTAGAGATGATTGCCGAGGATCGCATTACGCATGATTTGGTTTACATCAAATTCACGCACCTGAGGTAATCGTGATGCTCCCAGCCAAACCATGATGCCGCATCCAGCCAAAAGCTGAGCTGACTGCATCATGACTCGATCATTACCTGTGCACTCTAATATCAACTCAAATCCATCCTGCTCTACATTACCGGTTTGAAAATCTAAGGTATCCGCATTTGCGTAACGAGCATCAAACTGTCGTACCAAATTCGCTCGAAATGTATCATCGGAATCACGACCAAATACAGTCACCTCCCAACCACGAGATCGACAGCAAATAATGGCTGCGAAAGCAATCGGCCCCATACCTGTGATCAAGACTCGCGGTGGATTATCAACCCATTCGTTAGAACCTAAGCGAGCGACCTGAGCCTGTTCTGCTTCCCGTACCGCCTTTTCGGAAACGGAGATTGGCTCAGACAAGATTGCAATATTCTCAATACCATCAGGAACTGAATATAAAAACTCGGGGCGATCAATCCATTGAGGCAGAGAAAAACCATGCTCCCAAACGATTCCCCTTTCGACATAAGCACCCCACGGCATCATGTCCGGGCGACGCTTCAACTTAAATGCTTCAATGCCATCGGTTGTACTACCTGTGGTGGGGCGACGGACAGCAGGCACGACAAGGTCTCCTGCACTAACTGACTCCACACCTTCGCCAACTTCCAGCACTCGCGCTAAACACTCATGTCCCAATATTAATTGATCGTGCCCAGACGGAACGTGGGGCGTTGCAGCATGCAAAATCTCCCGGTCTGTCCCACAGACACCCAGGTAAACCGTTTCGCAGATAACTTCACCAGCCTTGGGGGGAGCTGGTTCAATAGCAGCGACCAACTGTGGTTCCTGATTCCCTGGGATAGCGGCTATGGATTGCAAAGACATGAGATCGTTAACTCTTTTAATCTTAGGGGAGCGAAAAAACAGATAGGATCATTTCGAATGGAACAAACGGTAAGGATCAGCTGAAACATGGGGCGGTTGACCTGAAAGCAATTCACTGACAAGTTTGCCTGTGGCTGGTCCCATGGAGAGGCCGAGCATATTGTGCGCTGTAGCAACCAAAACATTATCCATCCGTGGACTGGTATCAATAATCGGAATCCCATGATAAATCATCGGTCGCCAACCGAACCATTCTTCGACAACTTCTTCACCATAAGGCTCACGCAGATAGGGTTCGGCCCCGGACTTCAGTAGATTGATACGCCGTCGATTAATCTTCGTGTCATAACCTGAGAACTCCATAGTGGAGCCAAGTCGATAGCCTGTCTGCATCGGTGTCATTGCAACGCGATGCTGCGGGAAAATCATTGGAATGCGCGGCGAATATTGTGGTCTTGGAAACGTGAGGGAATATCCTTTGCCCGGCTGGATTGGAATGTCGGCTCCGATTTCCTTTTCCCAACGCGGCGAAATTGCTCCAACTGCCAGCACAAATTTATCTGCTTCGATTATGCCATCGCGAGTCAGTACACCGATCGCGTTAATTCCCTTTCGCTTGAATTTAAATACTTCCGTTCCTTCTCGAACATCAACATCGTACTCCAGTAAGATACGTTTCCATTCAGCCATCAGGCGATCCGGACGAAGATGTGCATCATCTTCGTAATACCAACCACCTGCCACATCATCCGCAATGGCAGGTTCGAGTTCATAGAGCCCACAGGTCTCCAGACGTTTCGCAGCTAACGCAAAGTGTTTTGTTAAGAAGGCGTCTGTCGCTCGATAACCTTCCATTGCCGCAGCATCTTTATAGACGTAAAGCAGGCCGTTTTTTTGCCACTCACATTCGAGTTGCTCTTTTTCCAGTAATTCCTGATAAAGATGCAACGAGGATTCAAGTAATGGCATTCTGGCTGAGGCAGCCTGTAGCATATGACGTTCATTACAACGCAATGCAAATCTGGCTAGCCAGAGCCACAAGCGCGGGCTGATTCGGGGTTTAATGTAAAGTGGGTTGTGTCGCTTAAAAAGTGTTTTGAGCGTTTTCCCAATGGCTCCGGGACTGGCCAGTGGTAATGCGTCACTGGGGCATATCAATCCACAATTACCGTGGGAACATCCGCTTCCAAATGCATCTTTTTCCAGCAACGTGACGCGATAACCTGCTTGTCGCAAGAAATAGGCACTCGAAGCTCCGATGACTCCACCGCCAATAACGACAACATGCGATTGATTCGTATTCACCACTACCTCTCAATCCCAAATCGCAGAGGGTCAGCATCTTGGAGTATTAAGTTCGCATCTGCAGTGACAAAGGCCGTGCCACGGATTGTTGGTATACAGCGTGTACCGTCTGCCGTCCATTGAGCAGAGCCTTCAAACACACTGCCCACAATGCTTTCCTGCCTCCACACTTGCCCCGGCTCAAGCACACCATCAGCAAGGAGACAGGCAACCTTAGCACTCGTTCCTGTTCCACAGGGTGAGCGGTCATACTGCAGGCCCGGGCACAACACAAAGTTTTTCGAGTCGGCTGCGGGATTGTCTGTAGGAGCAAAAAGCTCGATATGGTCAATCTCCTTTCCGTCCTCACCGGTAATACCACTTTCTCGTAACGACTCAGTGACTGCCGTGCAATACTGAGTTAGCTGTTGGACATTTCGCACATGGACATCCTGACCGTGATCACTCATCAGGAAAAACCAATTCCCTCCCCAGGCTATGTCGCCGGTGGCTGGGCCGTAACCGGCAACATCAATCTCAACCGATTTTCGAAATCGAAAACTGGGTACATTGGTTAACTCGACAGTATGATCATCAAGCAATGAATATTCGATCACGCCAACCGGCGATTCAATTTTCTGCTTCCCATAATCGGCTTGGCCCAAATATTTGAGGGTCACGCCCAGCCCAATGGTGCCATGACCGCACATCCATAAGGAGCCAACATTATTAAAGAAGATGATTCCGTGGTCACAATCCGGATGTTCTGAAGGAACTAATAAAGCTCCGACCATAGCATCCCAACCGCGCGGCTCATTGACTATAGCGCGACGAAATTCATCATATTTCTCATTGAAGACCTGCATCTGTTCCAGCACGGTGCCACCACCAAGGTCAGGCCCACCCGAGATTACGATGCGTGTCGGTTCGCCACCGGTGTGGGAATCAATGACGCGAATTGGATTAGTCATGGGATTACTTTATCTCAAGCACAGGTTCACCCAGCACATCCATCCGAGGTGTACAGCCCATTCCTGGGGCGGTGGAAGCACTCATCCTTCCGTTCACACGCTGGGGTGCATTTTCTGCAATACTTACGGGACCGTAACTGTTAAAGTCGGTCGACGTGAACAGTAAATCTGTCGGCGTACTGTGAGCGAGGTGAGCAATGGCGGCGGTGGTAATATCCCCTCCCCAGCTATCTTCAATCGTCATCGCGACACCGATTGAAGAACATAGCTCGCGTGCCTGATGCGCTTTGGTTAGGCCGCCGAATTTACTAATTTTTATATTGACCACATCCATGGCCTGATCGGCATACCCTTTCATCAGTACATCCAGCGAGTCGATACATTCATCCATCACAAATGGGTGATTAGTTCGTCTGCGAATCGACAGACATTCTTCATAGCTAAAGCAAGGCTGTTCGATATAGACGTCCACGTCGGCCACGCCACGAACAACACGAGCCGCTTCATGCATAAGCCAGCCGGTGTTAGCGTCCGCAACAAGTTTATCACCTGTTTCAAGTCGTTCGGCTACTTTGTGGATCCGCTGAATATCCACATCCGGATCCCCCCCCACCTTGAGTTGGAATCGGCGATACCCTTCATCACGATAGCTCTGAACGTTGTCTGCCATCGCTTCTGGTTCCTGTTGGGAGATGGCGCGATACAGAACAAAGTCGTCTCCATAACGGCCCCCGAGCAATTCACATATTGGGAGCCCGGCAACTTGTCCTTTAATATCCCAACAGGCTATATCAATGGGAGACTTGACATAGGGATGGCCCTTAAGAGCACGATCCATCAGACGATTCAGAGGCCCAAGCTTAAGAGGATCTTGTCCGATTAGATGTGGTCCAAGTTCACGAATTCCGCTACGAACTCCTTCCGCATAGGCGGGTAGATAGAAGGGCCCAAGTGGACAGCATTCGCCGTAACCAGCGAATCCTGTATCGGTGATCACCTCTACCACATTACTGTCGAATACGGTAACAGACTTCCCACCCGACCATTTATAGGTGGTTTCGTGTAGTGGCAGGTCGACTTGATAAACTCGAATAGCTTCGATTTTCATCTACTTTTATCTCCAGGTGATTTTATCCAGAACTGACTGAGGAGTAATCTTTTTTCGTTCCGGCCATTCGTTTTTCGGGTAACCGATATAAAAAATCCCGAGGCAGCGATCGTCTTCTCCAGCAAAGCCAAAGAAGGATCGGACTTCGGGAATATCGTAAACAGGTGCGGTGGACCAGAATCCTCCCAACCCTTCGGCTGCCGCAGAGAGGTGGAGGTTTTGGACAGCACAGGCAACGGCCATTACCTCTTCTTCAGCGGGAATTTTTCCTGCATGGCGTTCCATTCCCAGCACTATCGCCACCTGAGTATTCTCGGCGTAGGACGCCATCTTATCGCGTTTGGCTTCTTTGAATTGTTCTTCAGAAGTATGCGTCGTGTAAGCTTCTCGTAAATAGCTAGCTAAGTCTTGTAATGCAGAACCCTGGTAAATCGTAAATCGCCACGGTTCGGTGAGGCCATGCGTCGGAGCCCAGTTGGCATTGTTAAGTAGTTGTTCGATTGTGGCACGAGAAACCGGTTTGTCGGAGTAGTTTGGTTGCCCGGCAGCATCGATTGGTTTCACCGTACGGCGAAATTCGATGAGTTTTGTAACGTCATTTAGGTTAATCATGCAGTGCTTTGTTTTGGCCAGAGGTTGGTTGGAAACTACTTATTATCAGTTGATTGTACCGATGGCCAATTCGAGTGTTAACCATGAGATTGGAGAGAAAGCGAAGATTGCAGTAAGCTACAGCTTCTATTGATACCGTCTTTAGATACGTTCTTGAAATCTATTCAAGGGCTTAGACGAATTTTGCTGGGGTGTTATACTTAGAAACTCTAAAGACGCGCCCATAGCTCAGCTGGATAGAGCAACGGACTTCTAATCCGTAGGTCGCAGGTTCGAATCCTGCTGGGCGTGCTTTTTTTCTTTTAATAAATCTAAGTGACACGCCAGGTAGCTCCAGCGGAGAATTTGAGACCTGTTAGAGCCCCTCATTCATCGGCAATATTCGCAACACTTTACGCAGACGCTAGTAGCGCAATCGCAAGCTTGATTTAGAAAACGCTAGTAAGTTAGCAACCAAGTTAGATTCGGAAGAAGAAATCTAATGGGACTATTTATCCAAGTCTTTCTGCCGCAGTATAATTTGACTTCTGTCAGGTCACCTATCTTGTTTCGAGTTACGGTTTTCTTTTCGTTTTCTTACCGTGATTTGATTCATCGGTAACTCCTACGCTCTTCTTCAATTCCGCCGGCACAGATACCGTTTTGCCGTGGATTACGAGTTGTTTCACGATTTCAATCTGTTTGTCGATTTGGCCGCGTTCGACGGTATTTCCTCCGGCAATGAACTCTCCAAAAGGACGACCAATTAATTCAAGATCTTGTTGCATGAGATGACGCATCTCTTTGATACGAGCAACCTGACTTTTGTCATAAGCCAGGTTCTCCATTTCTTTAGGGTCACTCTTCAGGTTGTAGAGCTGGTCTTCGTCAAAGAAACCGGGGCGATCTGCACCTCGAACTCCGATGCCCAAACGTCCAATATAGGACATCGCCCTTGGTAAGTTCTGTGGCGAGGATTTCTTAATGGTAGCGATCTGTTCTTTTGTGTAGCGAACAGCAATGTATGACCAATCTTTCGTGACCGTTGCCCGCGCAGCTCCCATTTCCAAATAAAGATGATTCCGCCAATCGTTGGCTGTTCCGTTTTCGAACAGCGGGGCGAGGCTCTGGCCATCAATCCTATACGACTTTGGTTTCTCGGCTTTACCTAATTCGAAGAACGTGGGTGCGAGGTCGATGTTCTGGACGAGTTCTTCACAAACCTGTCCTGGGGCGATTCCATTTGGCCAACGCATGAGCATGGGCACTTGACAGCCACCATGTGAAAAGACGGATCCTTTTCCATCGCGACCGTGATCCGGCGCGAAAACCACCAGCGTGTTGTCGTCGATTCCGAGTTCCTTGAGCTTTCGGAAAATCGCTCCGAGCGAGTCGTCGATCCACGCTTCACCAGCCACATGGCTGTCAGGGTCGAATCCTTTTTCGGTGATCGTCTTCAGAAGCTCGGCACGCGGTGTCATGCCCTCAGGCAGGCTTTCAACTTCGCCCTCTCCCGTGATGAGCGGGTGGTCCATAGATTTTCGCCAGGACTTATCCGGCCCATGCAGCAGAGTGCTACAAAGGTGAAGATAAAAGGGGCCGCCCTTGTTCTCTTCAATGAATTCCAGAGCCGCCACCGTCGTCCATTCAGGGTTGTGTGAGGAATAGGGCTGATGAATGTTCTCCGGGTAGACGTTCTTCGCCCAGGAAAAGCCCAGCGTCTCCAGGTAACGACGCATCCAACGTTCGTTGTGCTTGAACTGGGCGGAAGTTTCAGCCCCGGGCCCCGCGTCTTTGGGAATGTTGATCCATTTGTTATTGCCTTTGTAGAACTCCGGGAAATCCAGGGCGGACGTGAGGTGAAATTTCCCGACAAACCCAGTGGTGTAACCGGCTTCACGAAGAACATTTCCAATATTCATATTGTCGCGTTCCAATGCGACATTGAAATTGGGGAGCCCCTGATTCTCTTTACCTCCAACATCTTCGGTATAAAGTTTGCTGTACGAGTTACCAGCAAACCGACCGGTCAGGAAGCTGTATCGAGAAGGAGTACAAACCGAGCTACTGACATAGGCGCGAGTGAACTTCATTCCTTCCATTGCCATGCGATCGAGATTCGGCGTGTAGGTGTCACCCCCGAAGGTAGCGATGCTGGATGGATTCTGATCATCGATCAGAAACATGATGATGTTAGGGCGTTCTGCGCCAGTAGCGGTGGCAACCATTGCCAACCAGCAGAGGAACGAAAATGAGAATAGTGTTTTCATGATGATCTTTTCCAAGAACGGGATGTAGGGTGGATCCTGCCCCTACGAGTTGGATCAATTGGGTGCTTCAGAGATTTGACTACTCTTCTTTACTTCGCGTGCATCCTAGCCTGCTGTTTTCTTATTTTGTATGCAACCTTCTTTTCCTACTGTGACATCTTTTCAGCTGCCCCTTGCACATCAGGATTCCATCGTTTTTCCTGCTTGCTTAAAGGATCCGCCATTTCGTCGAGCCATGTGTTGTATTTGCTCGTGAGTTCAGAAACCACTTTGGGATATTTTGCCGCAAGATCAGTGGTTTCGCTAAGATCTTTTTCAAGATCGAATAGTTCTATCCGATGTTTCTCTGCGACTAGTTTCCAATTCCCGGAACGAATAGCCCACTTACCTTTGACTCCACCAGAACTCCAATATAATTCGTCATGTATTTTATCTGTTTCACCTCTGAGGGCGGGCAAGATACTCTTACCGTCCAGCGGTTTGTCTTTGGGCAGAGTAAGCCCAGCAGCATCTAGAGCTGTAGCAAATAGATCAATCGACCACATCGGAACATCACACTCTTTCCCACCTTTCAATTGAGCCGGCCACGATACGATGAAGGGGACATGAATTCCACCCTCATAGTCCATCTGTTTGAATCCGCGAAGCGGTGCGTTGTTGGCGTTCATGGCACCAGCGCCTCCGTTATCGGTGAGAAAGATTAGCAGGGTATTGTCAAAAATATCGTGTTTCTTTAGGGAATTCACTATCTCCCCCACTCCCATATCGAGGTGCTTGATCATTGCCATGAGTGTGTCGCGTGTTTTGTCTCCGGTTAATTTCCTGATATCCTTTGCGGGCGCTTCCGGTGGAGAATGGACGGCGTTGTATGCGACATAGAGAAAGAAAGGCTCTTTTTCATGACGGTCGATGAAATCGACCGCTTCCTCAGTGATTCGGGTGGTGAGGTAGCCTTCTTCCTGGATAGGGGTGAGGCCGCGATAAATAGGATGCTCCATGTCTGAATGGTCAAAGTACGGATGTGCACCGCGTCCCATGAAACCATAGAACTCATCGAACCCGCGGTTCATGGCGTGATACTCTTTGGTTAGGCCTAGGTGCCACTTCCCTAAGGCACCGGAAACGTAACCGGCTGGCTTCAGTCGCTCAGGAATGAACACCTCATCAAGCGGAACTCCAGAGCCGCCCTCCCCGGCTGTGTAGATTCCAAATCGTTGCTGATAACGACCTGTCATGAGTCCTGCACGAGTCGGCGAACAGACGTGTCCACTAGTATAGCCCTGAGTGCAGATGATCGACGAATAGGCAAGAGAATCGATATTCGGTGTACTGACTTCTGGCGGGGACTTGGGATTGTAGCTTACATCGGCATAGCCCTGATCATCTGTGAGGATAATGACAATGTTCGGTTTCTCTGCCGGCAAAACGATTCTGGGCATTGCGAGCAAACCGAAGATCAATACTTTCAGTAGGTTTCGAAATTTCATAAATACTATTCAGATTTGTCTCGAGGTAAACTAACTGTTGACGTGAGGAACTCGGCGAAATTTGGATGTATTGAGCTAAAACAGAACTTCAATCAGTTTGCTCGTCGAAGCTGAAGCGAAGAGTGTGCATTCACTGGGCTGAATGCGTAGTTGCCTGTTTTCTTCGGCTTCGTGGTTTCCTGTTTTTCTGTTTTCCGTGCGTGACACTTCGAATGTATGCCGTTATTTCGTTTGAAGACAGGTCCCCGGAGGCATCAAGGTCGACGCGTTTGAAAATGTTATCGATGTGATTACCACTTGTACAAATCTGAGCAAACTCTTTGATACTAAGGAGTTCATCGCCGTTGACGTCAGCTTCCTGAAACCACGCCTCAGGCTCTTTCCTTGAAAGCGTCCACCATGACACTTTTTCAAGGGCTTTGCGGAACTCATTCAAACTCAAACCACCGTCACTGTCACTGTCGACCGTCCGGAAATGATCAGGACCGTGCTTCGGTGAGTAGTAGACAGAGCGACTGAATTCAACATAGCCGACTGAGCCGTCTTTATCTGCATCGACGTGCTTGAACAACTCTGTCGAAGTCATCGCCAGCCGTTCTTCCCCCAAGGGTTTTGGTTGGGGGATGGGTGGAGTAAAACTGATCGTCTTGATTCGACCGGTCTTATCACAGGTTGCTTTTACTCCGTAACCGACAGTCGCTTTCCTCATGGCTTCGTTGGCAATACCTACGAAGTAAACTTTAGACTTTGAGTCCGCATGTAGTTCACGGAGCAGTTCGCCAGTTTGCAGTACTTTAAATTTTCCTTCAGCGGCATTGACCTCCTTCAGAATCCCTACAACGACCGAACTATTCTCGCCCTTGCTATTGCTTTGAGCATACGCAGAAGAACCAAAACAGGACAAGCTAAGGAAGCCCCATACGATAATATGACTAAAGCTAGTGCTCATGAAAACAACTCCAATACTGGTTTTTCACCGTCACCAACAGTCATCGGGCGACCAGACGGTGAGATCGCTGGTTTCCTGATGTCCATTCCAGCTGCGAATGCGATGCTGGCGTGAAAGGCACCAATGGAGACTGCATCTTCGTCAACATAGTACCCTTCGTCGTCGCTCTTGCCGTACACAAAACCGGCCTTGGCACCTCCGCCTGCAAGAAGAGTTGAAAAGCAGATCGGATGATGACTGCGGCCATCACCATCGAAGGACGGTTTACGCCCAAATTCCGTTGCGACGACGACCAGTGTTGAGTCCAGCATCCCGCGACCCTCGAGGTCAGTGATGAGTGTTGTGAAAGCCTGATCGAAGACCGGTGCGACTTCGCCCATTTCGTCAGCTAGCGATTTGTGATGATCCCATCCGTCCTGCTTCACCTCAACGAAACGTACTCCCGAACTAACCAACCGGCGAGCGAGTAGACAACCCTGACCGAATGAATTATTGCCATAGGCCACCCGTTGTTCTTCAGGCTCGCTCGACAGATCAAAAGCCTCCAGTTCCTTACTCTTCATCAATGTAAGGGCATCGTCATAGAAACCGTTATAGGCATTGACCCCCTTATCCTGGAATCTTCTGCGGAAGTCGGCATCGAGTCCGTTAAGCAATGTCAACCGCTTAGTTGCAGCGGACTTGCCGCCGATCGTTTCGACGTCATTGATACCCTGGGCGGGATCGCCGATTGCGAGAGGAGAGTAGCTCGAAGGGAAGAAACCATTGCCCTGATCAGAACGGCGATTGACGCAAACACTCGATGGCAGAGTCTTGCTACTGCGTCCAAGATAGTGAGAACCCCAGGCCCCTAAGTTGGGGTGTCGTATCGTCCCTCGAGGTTCGTATGCAGTCCGCATAAAATACTGAGCCGGCTTGTGGACACCAATCTTGGCTTCCATCGAACGAATCACGCAGGTCCGATCTGCGATGGTCGCAAATTTCGGAAAAAACTCTGTGACCTGGAAGTCCGCTGATGTATTAATCGCCGCTGCCGGACCTTTGGATTTTCCTCGTTTCGGATCCAGCGAGTCGATGTGACTCAAACCGCCACCAAGCATGAGCCAAATCACGCTCTTTGCCTTGCCGAACGAGGCAGGCTTCTGAGCCTCCGAATCTGCAGCAACAATCTGTGCGGCTGGAACAATACTCAGACCGAACGAAGTCGCAGCACAGCGTTCTATGAATTCTCGGCGTGTAGGGGTGTCTAGTGATTTTAATAGTTGTTTCATATTAGATCGATGCGTTGGGTAACTAGTTATTATTTAAGTAATCACGTACTAAATTGCATAGTAATACTATCTATTGAATGAATATAAACTCGCGCGAGTTCAACAGAGCCCATGCAATGTCGCCCAGGTCAAGTCCTTGTTCGAGCGCGGCAATACACTGTCTCATGTCCTGCTCGCGTGGGAGCCGCCCCAAGCATGTGCGGTAGAGCAAAGCGATCTGCTCGACTTGGGTGTTCCTGCTTTGAGCTGCCTTAATAATCAATGAACTGTTCATGAGACTTTTTGTAAGCTCACCGTTCATCATCATCAATGATTCGGTAATGCCGCCTTCGATCGATCCATCATTAGCAACTTCACGCGCTGACTGACCTGCGATTCTCAGAAAGTGTGTGGGGGGCATTGGTTGTGGAAGTTCTGAAGCCCGTAGCCATGAGTCTTCTCCACGCAACTTGACGCGTCTTTGGCCTGTCCCAAAAAACAGACCGCGTCCGCCGTCACCATTGGATACCTCTCCATCTGGCAACAGCGTCCTTGCAAAGTCGAAGATCTTTTCGCGATCTTTCGCGATTTCTTTCGTGTCGTGAGAAAATTCAAATGGAAAGACCAGTCGTTCCATCATGGGAGCATTGTTCGTTTTTAGTCGGTCAATCTCTGGTCCTCGCTGCAGGAGAACCACCGAGTCCCATATCTGCTCAGCCGTCATCCGACGTAACAATGGTCCAGGAAAGCGGAAAGCCTCACCTTCTGGCGGGGTCACGCTAACCTGCTGCTGATACGTCTTCGTATTCAGAATAACTCGCTGGAACTCACGGAGATCGAAATCGACATCCCGCATGATCTGAGCGAGAAACTTCAATAGCTCTGGATTTGTAGCGTCCTCTAGGACATCAAGATCCGTCACAGGTTCCTTCACAGCCACGCCAAAGAACTTCTTCCACATACGATTAGCGATCGCCTCGGCAAACCGTGGGTTCTCAGGTAATGTCATCCAATAAGCGAAGAGTTTCCTTAGATGCCGAGGATCTGTCGTTGTCACGTTTGCCCGCCGGGCCCCCGCCCATGTGATAAACTTCGGAACGACCTTCTCGCCCGGCTGGGCGTCGCCATAGGCATAGTCTTCCGGGAATTCAGTTGCGCGACCCTGCTCGTAAATCACCTGTTCCATGTTTGGCTGAAGCAAGGTGACTAGATTCGCTTTCGAGAATCGTTCATCCCGTAGCGTAAGTGCCGGCTTACGAGTGTCGACACGTTCAAACGCTGTGGAACCGAAGAAGGATGCCATTTCGTAGAATTCACGTTGAGTCCATTCGGCGAAAGGGTGGTCATGACACTGAGCACAGGCAACATTGGCACCGAGAAAAGTGGTCAGCGTGTTAGAAAGACTATCCAGTGGCATACTAGCATCACGCAAAAGATAAGCAGTGGCTCCATTCTCTCCGAGCCTTCCTTCTGCCGTCAGCATATCGTAAACCATTTTGTCCCATGGACGATTTTCGTGAAGCTGTGTCTTCAGCCAAGTGTGAAACGTCCAGGTTTTACCAATGCGGTAGTAGTCATCCTTCACACGAAGCATGTCTCCCAGCCAGTTAAACATGTGAGATTCGTGTCCGGGAGACTCCAACAGTTGATCAATCAACTTGGTTCGACGGTCTTCACGGCTGTCGGCGAAAAAACTTCCAAGTTCGTTATCAGTCGGAATTCGACCGATCACATCCAGATACACTCGGCGGACGAATTGAATATCACTGACCGGCGGATTCGGTTGTAGTTTGTACTGTCTTAAATCAAGCCTGATAATCGTATCAATTTGCGATGAAGCGTCAATCGATTCACCGCGACTTACATTGGTTGTTACAACTACGAGGGTTAGCAGTACGTTCCAATATCTGTTTCTTGTTAGAGTTCTTAGCATTATTTCAAATTCAAAATAGAGTTTAACATGAAGGTCGTTACGAAACTGAGTCGCGACAAAGTCTCAACCTGTTATTCCGCGACGACGACTCGGATTTGATCGACAGCCGAACTTGCTGAAAGGTCCAACGACAAAGTCCGACGGTCACGGCTGAGTGTTACATTGTCTCGACCGGAATCCGGGAGGTCATCCGGCCGGGTTGGCTCAATACCACGCCGGGTATCTCCATAATCGCCTAGAGGATGCCCAAGCTGTTCGTCTGTGCTGGTGAGCAGGGTCGTCCCACCGATCAATCCGAGAATCGGCCGGTCAAACGTAATCTGACCGATGACTCTCGCACCACTGACTTCTCCTCGGGTAAACTCACCGATCGGATTAAGTTGTAGCAGATAACTCCGAACCATCTGCCCCGCAGCAATCGAACGTTTTCCCCAGCGTCGAACACGAATATACTGTCCCGGTTCAGTCACGTTGACTTCAAGATCCGATTTCAGCAGAACGCGCGAACGCTCGGGGAATGCGAGGATATGATCACTGTCTTCATATCTTCCCGGCACGAAATCGGGGCCTGGAGAAACAAACTTCATCAGGCCGGTCGCCTGCAACACACCGGACGTAACCGGCCATGCATCTTCATAACGTTCGATCGAGTAATCTACCGAATTGATGGCATCGGCTTTGGGTCTGGATCGAACGGCATTCCCTTCGCGGACAAGCCGAGGCATATCAACACCGTCACTAAGACTGACTTCGACTTTACCTTCAAAGACACAGACGTCCGTTTCGCCGTCTGCTCCCACCGAGACACCGAATGCGGTTCCCAGATCGACGACATCTATTGCCGGCGTGAGAACCTCGAAACCTATCGCTGACTCCGGCATAGACGCCGTGAGGATTCCACTTTTCAAAATCGTTTTGTTTGCGGACAAAATCTCAAACTCGGCCGGCCCCTGAAGCGTGACGGTGGCACCATTACTAAAATCCAAACGTGCTAGGCCAACCTCCAAATTTAGTCTACCTATGCCCAGCCATTCTCCCAACGCCCGGTCTCCACTTTCCCATCTCGCCTGGGATGCATAAGACAGTGTAGCAAGACCGGTAGAAGCCCCATCGCGTTGGGAGCTAGCGTAAGGCCAATTCGTCCCAAGCAAAAGCGAAACAGCTGTAGCCAATACACCCAATGCGATCGCTATTGCCCGCCATGACGTGAAGTTTGACTCCGAGTTCGCTTCCGAGTAGCCCGCGTAAAAACAGAGGCCTCCAGTATCTAAGGGGCTGTTGGCAGCAAGATCAGCAGTATCCTCTGAATCGATTATATAACCATGTTCATTAATCAAACCTGCCAGTAGACGCAGGTCATTGAATTGCCGAATTCGCTCGGTTGACCTTGCAAGCTCACGATTTAGTAGATCGAGATCGTATTCATTGATCGCGTCCTCCAAATACAAAGTGGCGAGATGCAGGAATTGTTCATCATTCATGCGATCGTATCTCCACTGTCGAGTGCAGCCAGCTTCTTTTGAATACATTCAGCAAGCGCAGTGTAAATGCGTTGCAAAGCCTTGTACACAGTCTCCGGTTTGCTGCCGAGCTTTTCCGCCACCTGATTCCCTCGTAAACCGGTAAAGTAACGTAGCCTGATTGTTTCGCGTGACTTCTCGCTCAATCCGTCAAGGCAGCTGTGAAGAGCGTCTACTCGCAGAGCCATATCACTAGTGTCACGGCACTCAAGCTCCGCGTCCACAAGATTAAGAATGGATTCATCAAGCAATCTGACTTGGTACTTTCGCTGACGAATCAACTCGTAACAGCGATTGCGAAGGACTTTCCACGACCAATCACGCAAATGCTTAGGCCCCTCAAAAATATCTTTATTCTCCAACACTCTTGCTAACATGTCCTGATAGGCATCTTCTGATAGGTGAGCCTGACGGACAATCGACCACGCAAGGCCGATCTGCTTCGCCCGTTCGGGCATCAAAATTCTGAGGATTTCGGTGCGGTTCATATACAGATATCATGCGCAAGATCAAAAGTGTGGACATACTTTCTGAAAAATTTTTATGCTTATTCAAACAGCTAGCTGAAAACCATATTACGGCGGAACAAGATACCAAAAGTCCACACACAATTAGCACTAATCGGTTTAAGCAGTCCAAATAAACATCAAACCGATGCGGAATTATTCCTCTTCACCCTTGTGTGACTTGAAGGCATGAACGAGGCCCATTACCCCTGCAAATATTAAAAACAACCCAAGCAAGATACAGAATCCCCCGGCACCGGGTATGTTTATACCAACAAGCACAAGTCCTCCACCAACCAATGCGGTGAAGATCCAAAGAGGATATCTGATAATCGCTAAAACAAGAGTGAAAACTTTATGCAGCTTAGACTCAGGATTCCTCGCTGCACTTAGTCCCAGCCTCAAAATAATAGCGGCAATCAGCATACCGATTATGCTAGCTAGGTTCGGATCCAACTGCGCCAAAAAGAACATGTGAATGAACTCCTACCATCAAATCCTGAAACTCATATCGCATTGAGATTACAGCATTCCTGACTCCCCTCTTCTTGTCCGGGAAGATTTGGGTTCTGCCATCTAACAGATTAATCGAAAAATCTCTTTTGTAACGCAGCTCAAGCTTATCGTTAGTAGAGTACTTTTCGTTCGCAATGTCTATTTATTAATATCGATCCAATTCGCGAATAACTGCTTTCAAAATACAAAACGTAACCGTGGACAAAAATAGAACCTTTCGTTTGTTACACTAAAACGTTGTTGGTTTGTAGCGTAACTCAGACTTACTTCAGAATTCTGACTTTGTTGAATTGAACTCACTAACCTCCTGGTTCAACAATACCTGTTGAAAGGTGAAAGGCGTGACTGAACAATCCAAGCACGAAAAATTGAATTGGGTACTACCTAGCTTAGCTCTCGGGTATGTTCCCTTTGTCTTTTTGCTAAGCTTCGCTTCTCCAGTTGACAACTACTCCCTCACAATGCTGAGCGGAGTGGCTCTTTTGGCACTACTGCCCATTCACACAGTGATCCTCATTTGGCTTACCAGGCAACGGATCAAAAATGGGACAAATACCATTGGACTTACATTATTTCAACTGATTTCGTTTATCGTCCCACTACTTTTTCTGATGGCTGTATTGTCATTTAACGGCTCTCCTGCCTGAATAACTACCAGACAAAATGATCAACTGCAAGAAGCAGGAAAAGTAGTGGGACGAGTGTTGTGCTCAACTCGCAGTTCAAAAATTTGCCATGCAACCAAGAGAGCTAACCGCGGCTCTGTTTAACCGTTGAGCAAAGCGAACCCCACAAGCTATCAGATCGCAAAAAAATGAGCAATCAGGCACTTTTCCGTGAACGAAAACAATTCTTCCTGCAATCAGTTCCATCCTGCTTTTTATTCAGAGTAGGATTAAGTTAAATTCTTCTCAGGACACGTTGCCATGCAAGTGATTGATATCCAACAGAAACTCGATAGCTTTGACGATCACTGGTCGCCCAGAGTTATCGCAGCCTTGAATGGCCAACATGTTAAAGTGGTTAAACTACTTGGTGAATTCGACTGGCATTTCCATAAAGACGAAGATGAGCTTTTTATGGTTGTCGAAGGAGAATTAACAATTCACTTTCGTGATCGGACAATTGAATTAACACGTGGGCAAATGTGCGTCATCCCCCGGGGTATCGAACACAAACCCGTGGCGTCCGAAGAATGCCAGGTCCTGCTATTCGAACCTGCAGGGACAATCAACACTGGAAATCTGGTCAATCAACGGACCGTTTCTTCACCCGAGTCAATCTAACT
>TARA_B100000674_G_scaffold250321_2_pt1 | contig 37267 bp, 39 predicted proteins | sample TARA_B100000674 | Tara Oceans TARA_B100000674 (sample SAMEA2622759) | marine metagenome | biome: marine biome (ENVO:00000447); feature: surface water layer (ENVO:00002042); material: "saline water (ENVO:00002010), including plankton (ENVO:xxxxxxxx)" | depth 5 m | reverse complement strand
GATTGGCGGCGGATGGTGATGGATTTCCGGGATACCCCGCACGTCATGAAGTATGTAAACGGGCGCGACGTTGCCCGCTACGCGACGACCGGACCGGTAACTCCGGATCACGTGATCCGCACCAAGCCCAAACCGCTGATCGTACCGGTGCCCAAGGCAGGCGGCTTGCCTTCGTTTGCAGCCGAGGTGAAATCCGTAGTCGCAAATTATGCGGCCGGGTATGCGCGCTATTTCGAGCGGAATAACAAGAAACTAAAAACCCTCAAGACCATGCTGGACCCGATGCCGCGGGTCATTCTCGTGCCCGGCGTGGGACTGTTCGGCCTCGGTAATTCGGCGAAAGATGCTACGATCGCTGCGGACCTGGCCGAAACAACGGCGCGGGTTGTGGCGGATGCGGAAGAACTGGGTGTCTACGAATGCATCCCTGAAAGAGACATTTTCGAAATCGAGTACTGGTCGCTGGAACAGGCAAAGCTCGGGAAAACGGTTGAGAAACCATTGTCCCGTCACGTGGTTGCAGTCACCGGCGGCGGCTCTGGCATTGGCGCGGCGACGGCGGCGGCATTTGCCGGGCAGGGCGCCGAGGTGGCGGTTCTCGACCGGGATCTGAGAGCGGCGGAGGCCGTTGGCACGGTAATCGGCGGCATTGCGGTGAAATGCGATGTTACGAGTGCGGCATCGGTCGACAAGGCTTTTGCGGAGATCTGCCGAGCATTTGGCGGACTCGATATTCTCGTCTCCAATGCTGGCGCGGCGTGGCAGGGCCGCATCGGTGACGTTGATGAAAAGACATTGCGGGAAAGCTTCGAACTGAACTTCTGGGGGCACCAGCGCTGCGCCCAGGCAGCGGTTGCGATCATGAAGGCGCAAGGCACAGGCGGTGCGCTGCTCTTCAACACATCGAAACAGGCGGTTAATCCCGGGCCCGATTTCGGACCGTACGGCCTGCCGAAAGCGTCGACGCTATTCCTATCACGCCAGTATGCGATTGACCATGGGGCGGATGGCATCCGATCCAATGCGGTCAATGCAGACCGCATCCGCTCCGGCCTTCTGACCGGGGCAATGATTACGTCAAGGTCCAAAGCGCGGGGCCTCAGCGAAGAAGATTACATGGCCGGGAACCTCCTTGGTAGGGAAGTCACCGCAGGGGATGTTGCGCAGGCCTTCGTAGATCTGTCCCTCGCCAAGAAGACGACAGGTGCTGTGTTGACGGTAGACGGTGGCAATATAGCAGCGGCATTGCGCTGAGTGCGCTGCAATAAAAAACCCCCGCTTCAGAGGGGGTTTTTTTAATTATAGGGCAGTTTGATCAGGCAGCGTGCTTATCCATCCAGGCGACTGCGCGGGTGAACGCCCGTTCTGTGGCCCCCGCATTGAAAGAGTCCCGGTCGTCGCATGTAAAACCGTGCCCTGAGTCGTCGTAGACATAGAGCGGGCTGTCTTGTAGCGCATCCTTGATTTTCTGCAAATCATCTAGCGGGATGGCTGCATCCTTGTCTCCGAAATGAAACTGTGTCGGGCATTTGGGCTGCATGTCGCCGACCCTAGCGGCAATACCGCCGCCGTAGAACGGCATCGCCGCTGAAATGCCGTCCACCGTACATGCCGCCACGTAGGTTGCGTAGCCACCGAAGCAGAAACCAATCACACTTACCTTACCGGCCGACGCGACTTCCTGAACGGCGGCGCTGACATCCGCTGTAATCCATTCGTCGGTGATCTTGCCGCGGGTCTCGCGGCCGGTAGCGAAATCGTCCTCGTTATAGCCAAGCTCGATGTCCTTGCCGACACGATCGAACAGCGCCGGTGCGATTGTTGTGTATCCCAGACCGGCGAAGTGGTCGACGGTACTGCGGATCTGGCTGTTGACGCCGAATATTTCCTGTACGACGACGAGCCCGCCCTTGGGCGTACCCAACGGCTCCGCCCTGTAGGCATCAAGCTGATGACCGTCCAACGTGGTAAGTGAAATCTTATCTCCCATGGTATTCCCTTCCTATGCACCCTTGTTTTGCGCGAGTTCGGGCGTAGTGTTTGAAACTCTATACGTCGGCTGTTACGTCCTCCGGATGGGTAATTTAGAACATTTTATGTTTTGACGGAACCGACCGTCTCGCGCTTTCCGCCGTCGACGGAATGATCCCAAGGCGCCGGCGCGAGCAAGGCCCCGCGTCTCTCAGACGTTGAAACGGAAAAGCACCACGTCACCGTCCTTGACGACGTAGTCACGCCCTTCCTGACGCATCCTTCCGGCTTCTTTGGCACCCTGTTCACCGTCATGGACGATATAGTCGTCATATCCGATGGTTTCGGCGCAGATAAAGCCGCGCGCGAAATCGGTATGAATGATACCGGCCGCATCGACGGCTTTGCTGACTTCTGGAATGGTCCAGGCGCGGCTTTCCTTCGGCCCTGCCGTGAAATATGTAATCAGGCCAAGGAGTTCGTATCCGGCACGGATTACCCGTTCGAGGCCAGTGCGCTCTAGCCCTAGGCTATCCAGAAATTCTTGCTTTTCCCCCGCATCTTCAAGCTGCGCGACTTCTGCCTCGATCGCGGCGGAGACCACTACGCAGGCCGCGTTTTCCGTGGCAGCTTTTTCGGCGACCTTAGCCGATAACGCATTTCCAGTCGCGGCCGTGTCCTCGTCAACATTGCATACGTACATGACCGGCTTGGCGGTAAGCAGTTGCATCTGCCTAAAGTGTAGCGCTTCGTCCTTGCTGACATCCATGACCCGCGCGGGTTTGCCGTCCTCCAAGACAGTGGTCGCTCGCTCTAGGAGATCGAGCATCACCTTGGCTTCCTTGTCTCCACCGCGGGCTTTCTTTACCAGCGGGTCCTTTCGGCGTTCCAGGCTCTGCAAATCGGCCAGCATCAGCTCCGTCTCTACCACCTCCGCATCTGCAAGCGGATCGACGGATCCGGAGACATGGGTGACCTCCTCGCCTTCAAAACAACGGAGTACATGTGCGATAGCGGCGACTTCGCGTATGTGTCCGAGAAACTGGTTGCCCAATCCCTCGCCTTTGCTTGCACCTTTTACGAGCCCGGCAATGTCCATGAACTCAAGCTGGGCAGGGACAATGCTCTCCGATTTGGCAAGACCGGCAATGACTTGCAAACGGTCGTCAGGAACGGCCACCCGGCCCGAATTTGGTTCGACTGTGCAGAACGGATAGTTCGCTGCCTCGGCGGCTGCGGTCGCCGTCAAAGCGTTAAAAAGTGTCGATTTTCCCACGTTCGGTAAGCCGACAATTCCGCACTGGAATCCCATCAGTGATTATCCCTTTCGTCTTTGTCCGGCGGCGGCGCGAGATACGCGACCCGGGTCATGAAGCCCGCGTCGTCTCCTTCGATCAGGTAAGGTAGGGCGTCCGCGACTGCATCGACTGTCTGATCAACCCATATTTTGTCGGCCTTCGGAAAATCCGAAAGTACATAGCCATGCACCCGCTTCTTATCGCCTGGATGTCCGATGCCTATTCGCACGCGGCGGAAATCCTGTCCTATGTGCGATGCGACGCTTCGTATCCCGTTATGTCCTGCATGACCCCCGCCCATTTTGACGCGGACCTTGCCGGGGGCGAGATCCAGTTCGTCGTACAGGATGGTGACGGCACCGGGGCGAATTTTGTGGTACCGCATCGCGGAGCCAAGTGCGCGGCCGGATTCGTTCATGAAAGTCTTCGGTTTAATCAACAAAATCTTTTCGCCGTCGATCACGCCTTCCGCAAGATAGGCATGATGGCGCGACTGGCGCAGGGCGAGGTTATAGCGGCGGATGATCTCATCCGCCACCATGAACCCAATATTGTGACGCTGCCGGGCATGCTTTGGGCCCGGATTGCCAAGTCCTGCGAAAATCAGCATGGCAGCCGGCCTGCAGGTGCATGCCGTAAGAACCGCCTGATCCTAGCCGTTGTCTCCGCCATCGTCCGACCCCTCGGCGTCGCCTGACGCTTCGGCGCCGTCTTCGCCCGCGGGTGCTTCTGCGCCTTCTTCGCCCTCCTCGCTTTCCGTGGTCTCTTCGACCATGATTGTCGGTGCGGCGATAGTGGCGATGGTGAAGTCGCGGTCCGAAATCACAAACTCAACCCCGTCGGGCAGCGTGACGCTGCTGGCATGAATCGAGTCGCCTATTTCAAGGCCCGCAAGCTGCAGGCTGAGCTCCGGCGGGATGTTGTCGGCGGTGCAGAGCACCTCGACTTCGTAGCGGACCACGTTGAGCACGCCGCCCGATCGGAGGCCAGGGCTGTCGTTTTCGCCTTTGAACGCGACAGGCACATTGGCGGTGATTTTTCGCTTGGGGTCGAAGCGCAGAAAATCGACATGCATCGGCGCATCCGAAACCGGGTGGAACTGAACGTCACGCGGCAAGACCCGGTGTTTGGTTCCATCAATCTCGATATCGATCAACTGAATGAAAAACTTCGGATTGGAAATTTCGCGGACAAGGAGCCTGCGCTCCAGCGTCAGCGTAATAGGATCTTCCTTGTTGCCGTAAATTACGGCGGGTACCTGCCCATCGCGGCGAGCCTGGCGTGCGGACCCCTTACCTGCTGCCTCTCGCGGCGAGGCGGATACTGTTTCAACCTCGGCCATGAATTACTCCTTTGGATAAAAGTGCCGGCCTCCAGGGGTGCCGGACACAGCAAAACCCCGCCGAACCCGGCGGGGAGCGAGTTTCTAACGGCTTCTGCCTGTGTAGTCAAACCTAAGCACCATCCAAGCCGTTGATTAGGATTACGTGCCGAGTTCAGTCGAACAAGCTGGAAACCGACCGTGCGTCGCTTATGCGTTCGATGGCCTCGCCGATCAGAGGGGCTACGGAAATCTGCTTGATATTGCCAGCGACACGGACAGCCTCGGTGCCGAGGATCGAATCGGTGATAACCATCGATTCCAGCGGCGAGGACGATACACGGCTCACCGCACCGCCGGACAGGACACCGTGCGTGATATAGGCATGGACCGATTTGGCGCCCGCGTTCATCAGAGCTTCTGCCGCATTACACAGGGTGCCACCGGAGTCGACGATATCGTCGACCAGCACACAGGTCCGGTCTTTCACGTCACCGATAATGTGCATCACTTCCGATACGCCGGCACGTTCACGCCGTTTGTCGATGATCGCCAGGTCCGTTTCCAGCCGTTTCGCGAAGGCCCGTGCGCGTACGACGCCACCGACATCGGGTGACACCATAATCAGGTCTTCTTTTGCGAAGTTTTCTTCGATATGCCGGATGAAAACAGGAGCCGAGAACAGGTTATCCAGCGGAATATCGAAAAAGCCCTGTATCTGGCCGGCATGCAGATCCATGGTCAGCACGCGATCGGCGCCTGCGACGGTGATCAGGTTGGCGACTAGCTTTGCGGAAATCGGTGTTCGCGGCCCGGATTTGCGATCCTGTCGGGCGTAACCGAAATAGGGCATGACCGCCGTGATGCGGCTGGCGGAACCGCGCCGGACGGCGTCGAGCGCGACAAGCAGTTCCATCAGGTGATCGTTGGCGGGATAGGACGTCGACTGGATGATGAAGACATCCTCGCCCCGGACATTCTCTTGAATTTCGACGAAACATTCCATGTCTGAAAACCGTCGGACGCTGGCTTTCGTCATCGGCAGATTGAGATACGCGGCAATCGCCTCTGACATCGGGCGATTACTGTTGCACGCGACGATTTTCATGTGCGTTGTCTTCCGGTCCCGGCTTAAAAACTGCCGGTTAAAATGTGTCCCCGCGTCCGCCCCCGATGCCGACGCCAAGATCAAATTACCAGCGGTAAATTGGGGTGTAAACGCTGACCGATTCTCTTCGCTCTACCCTTCCGTTGGGGGCGGTTCGATGGCTTTCTCGGGAATCTTGTCCAGCAGTTCGCGAAGGCCCTTGGCCGCCGAGACAGCGATTTCCCGGGCGATTGCCGGCCAGTCCCGGTCCAGCTCGACGGGGGTGACGTCGTTGGATTGCGAGAGGTTTCCGAGTTCCCTCCCGTCCTTCCGCAAAACTGCCCAGTCAACTGACATCCGCTTCTTTCCGGCTTTGCTATCCAACAACTTAATATTGCCGGCAACTGCCAGTGAGTCCTCCCGCATCGTGGTCGATACCCGAAGGGCCTGTCGACGCAGGGCGGCCTCTAGCTCATCGCGCAGGATGGCGGAAGCGTCTCTGGGTGGCCCCGAAATCGGCGCAATGTATAGGTACCTTTTTTTTATGTCGGCGGTGCGATCCCGGAGCGCAGGGCGCTGGATAAGCGCCGCGATGGCGGCCGCCGTCCGCGCTGCGATGGGCGCAAATTCCTCTGTGCGTTCCGATGGCGCGGCCGTCACGATCCGGGCGATTTTGCCGCCGCTCATATCCTCTTTGGACAGGCGCCAGTCGATTTGCGGTGTGGTGCCCCGTTCGTTGACGCGCCCTCCGAGAACCAGGCTCTGGCGGTTGCCGCTCGTGGTGAAGGCGGGGATATTCCGTTTGACCAGCGCCGCGGCTACCGCGTCCGATAATGCCCGGGCGGTATCGGGGGACATCCCCTCGACGGGCCGTATCAGAACGCCGGCACGGTCTGGAAGCTGCAGAAGGGGGTTGCCTTCCTTCTTGAATTGGGCAGGCTGAAACGGTTGGGGCAACGGCTGACAGGAGGCTAGTACAATGGCCAGCGCCATCAGCAAAACCCGATCCGATACTCTAGACAAAACAGCTTACCAGCAGTCCCATCAGCAGAACCATCAGGAAAATAATCATATGAGGCATGGCAGGGGTCAGCCCGTCAGCGCGATTGCGGACAATCCCCGTCCGTAATCGTCTTCCGCACGGTGGCATGCACGGCGGTAGCTGAAAAACAGGTCGTCGCGCTCGTAGGTGTCCATTTCAATCGCCTCGGGCGCAGAGATGCCCGCATTTTCTATTTGGGACAGAACGAAACCGCGAAGATCGAACCGGTATTTTTCGGGCTCCGTGTCAGGAAGGAAATACGCTCCCGAGTTGGGGTCGGCGGCAAGAAACGCATCCGGAAATTCCGGTCCCACCTGATAAGAGTTCTGAGCGATGCAGGGGCCTACGCAGGCGACGATGCCGTCGCGTCGGGCGTCCAGTGTTTCCATTGCCGCGATGGTGTTTTCGACAAGACCTCCCAACGCGCCTTTCCAGCCGGCATGCGCTGCACCGATCACATTGGCTGCGGGATCGGCGAACAAGATGGGGGCGCAATCGGCGGTCAGGATTCCCAGTGCGATACCTGGCTGGTTCGTTACCATGGCATCTGCTTGAGGCATGTTGGCCATGAGCGTTGTGGCATCTTCGACGGTGGCGACATTGGTGCTGTGTATCTGATGCAGCGTGACCAGCCGGTTGGCGGCGACGCCCAAGCATTCCGCGGCCCGGCGCTTGTTTTCGATGATGTTTTCGGCGCAGTCGGATGAACCCGCTCCGCAGTTGAGTGAGCCGTATATTCCGTCGCTTACTCCGCCCTCGCGGGTGAAATATCCATGCCGGATGCTGGCGTCGGCAAAGAGGCTGGATTTAATCATTTTGTCTGTCGTCCGTTGTGGCAGAGATCTCGAAGCCGGCGGGCGTAACGGCACGCGCATGCGCGATCACAAGCACCTTGAACAGATTGCCCATTGCAGCCGGATCAATCAGCCGGTCGGTGGCCGATTGCAATGTGCCGGCTTGTTCGGGGGGTGCATTTTTCAATAGGGCCGCAGTGCGTTCGACGATACCCAAGGACCTTAGAAAGGCCGACTGAGTCACCGGGCCGAACGCAGCACATCCGCCGCCCGTGGCCCGGGATGCCAGTGCACCGAAATCAACATGCGCTGTCAGGTCTGCGCGGCCAGGGTCCGTCAACGGATCGGCGAAGGTATGGTTGCGGACGGCCTGAAGGGTCTCTCCGGCGGTCTTTCGTTCGTAGCCGTAATCGACAAAAAGGGCGGTGCCTGGATAGGCGGAGAATCGTGCCGACAGCGTATCGATAAACGACATCGCGGCCGGACAAATCTCGAATATGTCGCCCGGTACCGCGTCCAGGGGTACCGGTGTGCCGAGGCCGTCGGCATACCCCGCCGCTACGAACCGGAGCGTGTCTTCGGCAGCTTCCACGCATCGTTCGGCCCAGCCGGCGTCTTCCCGGATAATCTGGCGGATCGGCAGGGCATCTAGAAATTCGTTCGCAATCAGGATTGTCGGACCTGCGGGCACCGTGTCGATGGTGTCGTGCCAGACAGGTTCAACCCCGGTTAGAGCTTCAGCTTGACGGTCGCGCATAAACCCACTGGTCTCCACTAGATGAATTTCGATCGTCTTTGCGAACGCAGGGACGCTGTCGGTGGCGCGCAGCAGGTCACTCATCAAGGTGCCGCGACCCGGTCCGCATTCGATCAAAACCGTCCTTTCCGGAGATCCCATTTGCTGCCAGGAAACCGCTGACCAAAGGCCGATAAGTTCTCCAAATGCCTGGCTGATCTCCGGAGCGGTGATGAAATCGCCGCCGATGCCGAACGGATCGCCGTTCATGTAGTATCCGTGTTCGGGATGCCCCAGTGCAAGCGCCATGTAGTCGGCGACCGGTATCGGCCCGTCCGAAGCTATCTTTGCGCGGATCAGGGATTCAAGTGGCGTCATGTCGGTGGGAACGGACAATCAACCATACGCCGACAATCAACAGCGGCAGAGACAGCCATTGTCCCATGGTAGTGCCGATGGCGAGGAAGCCGATATGGGCGTCGGGTTGGCGGAATACTTCAACCATTCCCCGTGCAACCGCATAACCGGCGAGAAATACACCTGACAGCAGGCCTGGTTTTTCGAACGAACTCGGTCGTCTGACCAGCCATAGAAGAACGAAGAACAGGACGAGGCCTTCGAGCAATGCTTCATAGATTTGACTGGGATGGCGGGGCAAGGGACCGCCGCCCGGAAACACCATGCCGAGCGGCAAGTCCGTCACCCGGCCATAAAGCTCGCCATTGATAAAATTCGCGATGCGGCCGAGAAACAGGCCTACCGGCGCGGTGCAGGCGACCATGTCGCCGACTGCGATCCAGGAATAGCCGCGCCGGCGGCAGAACAGCCACACGGCGAAGATCACGCCCAAAAGACCGCCGTGGAAAGACATGCCGCCCTCCCAGACGGCCAGCGCTTCCAGCGGGTTCTGCAGATAGTATCCGGGCTTGTAGAAAATTACGTAGCCCAAGCGTCCCCCCAGCACGATCCCCAGTGTCGCCCAGACGACGAAGTCGTCGACATGTTCCTTAGTGATCTCGACCGGTGACTGCTGCGCAAGCCAGATCATGTAGCGCCAGGCCAGCAGGATACCTGCGATGTAGGACAGCGCGTACCAGCGTATTGCGAAGGGGCCGATCTCTATCAGGACCGGATCGATTGCCGGGTAGGACAGGGTCAGCATGGCCAGCCGTCAGGCATACGGGTCTTCGGCCGTAAGATAGTCACCAACGTATTGTCCGACACCGTCTTCGAGCGATGTGGCCGGGCGGTCGTAGCCAGCATCGCGCAGCCGAGACATATCAGCCTGCGTGAAGTACTGGTAGCGGTCCCGAATGGCTTCCGGGGTATCGACGAACTCTATGTCAGCATCTCGGCTCATCGCAGTAAAAACCGAGCGAGCCAAATCTCCGAAAGTCCGCGCTTCGCCGGTGCCGACATTGAAAATTCCCTGTGCCGACGGGTTGTCCGCCAGCCACAGCGCAATATCGACGCAATCGCCGACCCAGACGAAATCGCGCTTCTGTCCGCCATCCGGATAATCCGGGTTGTGAGATCGGAACAGGACCGCTTTTCCGGTCTTTTCGATTTCCCGAAAGTTCTTTAGGGCGACGCTGATCATGCCGCCCTTGTGATACTCGTTGGGGCCGTAAACGTTAAAAAATTTCAGTCCCGCCCAGTGCGGTGGCCGAGGACCGTTTTCCGACACGATGCGGGCGATGCGACGGTCGAACGCGTGTTTTGACCAGCCATAGGCATTCATCGGCCGCAGCTTCGCCAGCCCGTTGATCGTATCGGCGCCCTCGAAACCCTGGTTGCCGTCGCCATACGTTGCCGCCGACGAGGCATAAACCAGGTTCGTATCGTTGGTGGCGCACCAGTCCCATAGATACATGGAAAGACGGATGTTCGATCGTACGATCAGGTCCACGTCGCATTCCGTGGTGTTGGAAACTGCGCCCATATGAAAGACGGTTTCAATATCGCCGGCGTTGTCGTTTAGGAATGCTGGCAGTTCGTTCGGCGGAATCAGGTCGGCAAGCTCGCGCTTGGCGATATTCTTCCACTTGTCATCGGTGCCAAGCAGATCGCACACCACGATATCGCGTGCACCCCGCACTTCGAGTTCTTTGACAAGATAGGAGCCGATAAAGCCGGCGCCGCCGGTGACGATAATCATTCGGATGGTCCGCTGCGCATTCTGACTACGATGGTTATAAGTTCCACCGTGACAACTCGCAATCGGCAGCTTTGCTTGTCACAAGTGCGGATAGCGCCTACCTATGTTAAATCGTAAATCAACCGTGGCAGAGGACATGGCTGCACCAAATCGCTTTTTTGAAGACGCTGCCCGCGTGGCCGGCGGCGCCATGGGTACCCTCGCAGGCGTCAAACGTGAGGTCGAAGGTATTATCCGACACCAGCTTGACCGGCTGCTTGCCGGCATGGATCTGGTCACGCGCGAGGAATTCGACGCCGTGAAGGAAATGGCGGCCGAGGCGCGGACGGAAAACGAGAAGCTGGAAGCCCGGCTCGCGGCGCTGGAGGCCAAGCGGTCAAAACCTGCAGCACGAAAAGCGAGAGCGTCCGCAAAAAAGGGCACCAAGAAAGCGGATTGACCCCACCGTCGAGTTATCCACCGCATTTTGTGGTTCTCGTCTTGCCCACTCCCAATTGTGCTTGCGCGTCGAGTCCCCTTCTGGCACGCTAAATATAGTATCAGCTCACTTATCAAACCCTGTATTTTGTGGAATTTGGCCGCAAACTGAAACTGCGGTGGAGATGCTGGTGCCAACGCTTCTCTGGGGGTGGCATGACGGCGCTGAGTAAAGAATACGAAAAATCCTTTCCCAATCCTCTGGACATGATCGAACAGATCGCCTCCAGCCACGACTGGCTGTTTGAAAGATCCAGCGACCGGGACATCGCGGTTGAGGTGACTGGACACTGGTGCGACTACCGCATGTTCGTATCCTGGCATGCCGATGTGCATGCCCTGTTATTCGCCTGCGCCTTCGACATGCGGGTGCCGGAAAAGAAATCGGAAGCGATTTATCCGCTGTTATCCATTATCAACGAACGTCTCCTCGTGGGCCATTTCGATTTGTGGTCGGACGACGGGTTGCCTGTTTTTCGGCATGCATTGCTGTTACGCGGGGCTGCAGGCGTTAGCCGGGAGCAGCTCGAAGACGTTGTCGATATCGCCTTTACGGAGAGCGAACGCTACTACCCAGCTTTCCAATTTGTAATCTGGGGTGGCAAGAGCCCAAAAGAGGCGATGGCCGCAGCAATCTTGGAGACGGAGGGCGAGGCCTGACCGTTGAAGGGTTGAAGCAAACCCGTAAGAGGTAATTTTTATGCCCGATTCGCGAAATATCCTACTTGTCGGTTGCGGCAAAATGGGGGGTGCAATGCTGCGCGGATGGCTGGCGCGCGGAATCGACAGCGCCGACGTCCGAGTTGTGGAGCCGTTCGAGGCTGCCGCGGAAGAGCTGCGCAGCGAGCTCTCAGTGCCGGTCGTATCCGCCGCCACTGACCTCGATCCCGGTTTCGCGCCCGACATCGTGGTCTTTGCCGTTAAGCCGCAGGGGATGGACGATATCGTCCCCTCTTATGCCGGGCGTCTGATAGCAGACGCCGTTGTCCTGTCGATCGCTGCCGGGCGAAATATCGGTTTCTTCGAAAAGCATCTGGGGCGGGACGTAGCCATTGTACGCACCATGCCGAACACGCCAGCCGCGGTCGGCCGCGGCATCACTGCAGCTTGCGCTAATGACGGGGTGTCCGCGGACCAGCGCTCGGTTTGTCAGTCCCTGCTGGAAGCAATCGGCGAGGTGGTTTGGGTGGAAGACGAGTCCCTGATTGATCCCGTCACCGCGGTTTCGGGCAGCGGTCCGGCCTATGTATTCCTGATGATTGAATGCCTCGCGCGGGCCGGCAAAGCGCAGGGCCTGCCTCCCGATACGGCAGAGAAGCTGGCCCGAGCCACCGTCGCAGGATCGGGAGAACTCGCCCGGGTCTCGGACGAGTCCGCCGAAACCCTGCGGGTGAACGTAACAAGCCCCGGCGGAACCACTGCGGCCGCGCTTGAAGTTCTGATGGAGGAAGAGGGTCTGGGCAGACTGATGGACCGTGCGGTTGATGCAGCGACCAGACGGTCGCGAGAACTTGCTGGATAAGAATATTGCTGCCAGCTGACCGCCTGAACATCTTTTCAGCGTCTTTGTGGGGGAGGCAGATGGCTATGCCCGCGCCGCACGGATCGGGAACACCATCCATATTTCAGGCATGACGGCAGTCGCCTGCTTCGGCAACGTTGTCGGGCTAGGTTCGTTTTTCGACGTGTTGAGGCCGCCCCGTCGCGACTGCGGCGCTGCGCTGCACGATGTCGTGCCGACCAGCATGTTCGTAGTCGATGTCGAGCAACGGGAGGCGCTCGGAGAAGCGCATCGAGAGGAATTTGGTGATATCCGGCCAGCCGCGAGGATGATCGAAATCGCCTGACTGATCGATACGAAATTTCTGATAAAAATAGAAGCGGACACGGAATTGTCCTCTTGACGGCTATTCGGCGGGCTGGGCGACAGCCGCAATCGCACGGAGTTTGTCCAAGGCGCGGATTTCAAGCTGTCGCACCCGCTCCTTTGACAGCCCTAGCTCCTTGCCAATCTTGTTTCGGCTTGCGCGCTTTTCGCCCAGAAACCGGCGGCGAAGAATGTGACGTTCGCGGCGCGTCATGCCTGGAATGGCTGCGCGCAAAAGCTTGACCAGTGTCAGGCGTTCCTGCTTCGTCGCCAGAACGAGCTCGGGGTCCGGTTCCGCAACGGCCAAGGGTTTTGCAATCGGGTAGCCGACCGGTGACGTATCGATTGCCCGATCTGGGGTCTCCATTCGATAGGCAAACGACCGCACTTTTTCCGACGTGATTCCGAACCTTTCCGCAATCGCATTTACAGCCGAATCGTTTTCGGGGTCCAGTCCGCGCAATGTCGGGCTGAAGAACATGGTTCTGGATTTTGGCGTTGTCACCGTCCGCACGATAGATCCCGATCGCAATACGTAGTCCTGCATTGCGGCGCGAATCCACCACATGGCGAAAGTCGACAAACGGGTTCCGCGGTCGGGGTTGAAACGCTTGACCGCCTCCAGCAGACCGACGGTGCCTTCCTGAACCAGATCCGGAAGCGGGCAACCATGGCGACGGTAGCGTCGGGCGATGCTTATCACGAAGCGAAGCTGACTTAAGACCAGCCGTTCCCGCGCCCAGCTGTCGCCCCGCCGGAATTTCACGACGAGGTCCTTTTCTTCGGTCGCGCTGAGGCGTGGGATACGTTTAAGCGCTCTCGAGATATTGGCAGGCAACGGCATGCGCATTATCTAGTGTATGAAAACGATCACAAATCGTCGCACAGCTGGCCACGAGGATCAACCGGTTCCAATACCTCTGAGGGTTTTGAAATCCGGAAAAACAGTTAGGATACAATGCTCTGAGGAGGCAGATATGGCTAAGAAATCGACCGTCCGACAACCCGGGGCAGATAGTATTCTCGACGCGGTGCTTGACCTGTGTGCCGAAAGCCGATGGCGGGATGTAACGATGGAAGCTATCGCCGAGGCCGCCGGGGCGTCTATGCAGCGGGTAAACGAATTCTATCCTTCTCGCCCGGCGATCCTGGCCGGACTTACCGCCCGGACTGACAGGGCTGTTCTGGCCAGTCACGACTTCGCCGATTCCAATGAACCCTGCCGTGAACGCTTGCTGGATGTCTTGATGCGTCGCTTAGATGTGCTGTCGGCAAACAAGCCGGCAATCCGGTCTATATTACGGGATTTCGGATCCGATCCCGCGACTTTGATATGTTCCCTGCCCGCCTTGACAAAATCCATGGCCTGGTCGCTTGAAGCGGCGGGTATAGGGGCGTCAGGACCTCTCGGGCTGGTCAGGATCAAGGGAATCGGTTTGATTTATCTGGCCGCGCTTCGGGTCTGGCTGAAGGACGAATCCCCCGACAAGTCCGCCACAATGGCCCGGCTGGACAAGGATTTGAAACGGGCCGAAGCCCTTATAACTGCTTTTCCGCGACCAAAGTGTAAAGGCCGGGTTAAGGATGAGGAAGTTGCGGGAGTTTAACTGGCGTCTATGTTTCCGATGTCACGTTATGCTGGTGTGCAGATATTTTAGTGTAAAAAATTTCAATATATTAGTACCAGACAAAAAATTGTGCAGTGCAATAATTATTGCTTGACATGTTGCGGTGCACACAACACATTCCATACTTGATTCCTCAACTGAAATCCCCAACACCGGACCTAACAGGAGCTGATTATGGCTAATAACGAAAAAAACAACGGAGCGATGTTCCCAGAATGGGACTTCTCCAAAGCCTGGGCCGAAATGAAGGTGCCTAACTTCGACGTTGATGCGCTCATTGCGGCTCAGCATAAGAATATCGAAGCGGTGAACATGGCCAGCAAAGCCGTCGTCGACGGCTGGCAGGCGTTTGCGAAAAAGCAGGCCGAGCTTTGGCAGGCCGCGGTTGAAGATACGGGTGCGCTGGCACAGGGTGTTGCCGCCGCCAAGGAACCGGTCGAAAAGATCGCCAGGCAAGCGGCATTCGCCAAATCGAGCATCGAGGTCGGTATTTCCAACGTCCGCGAAGCGCAGGAAATGGCTGCCAAGGCAACCAACAAGACCGTCGACATCGTTTCCAAGCGCTGGGTTGAGAGCGTCGAGGAAGCCGTAGCAATGGCCGGTGAGGCCACCCCGAAAGCGGACGCCGTCGCCAAATAAGGTTCCACACCTTCGACATCCATGGATGTCCAGTTACCGTCGCCCCTTATGGGCGGCGGTTCTCGTTTGTGGGTATATAATCTGACAGTGTTTCAATCCAGATGATGATCAGGACATGACAATCACGTTCGAAGATTTTTTGAATGTGGATATCCGCGCCGGAACCGTGATCCGGGCTGAGCCGTATCCGGAGGCGCGAAAACCGGCGATTAAACTTTGGGTCGATTTCGGCGACGAGATCGGTGAAAAAAAGAGCTCGGCGCAGATTACCAAGTATTATGATCCCGACGCGTTGGTCGGTCGCCAAGTCGCAGCTGTCGTTAATTTCTCGCCTCGCCAGATCGGAAAATTCATGTCCGAAGTGCTGGTGCTGGGGTTCCCCGACGATGAAGGCGCGGTCGTTCTTGCGAATATCGACCGGCCGGTGGCGAACGGTGCGCGTTTGTTATGATCAGTACGAGGGTTCTAGACTGGCAGCCTGACTTTCGCGCGAAGGCCACCCATTGGCGAACTCTCCAGCTCGACGTCACCGCCGCCGCCGCGGGCGAGATCGCGTGCGATTGAGAGCCCTAAGCCGGTCCCGCCGGTCTGCGAATTGCGTGACGAGTCGAGCCTGTAGAATGGTTTGAAGACGTCTTCCCGTTCGGTTTCCGGGATCCCGGGGCCGTCGTCGTCGATACAGATCTCCACCAGCGTTCCCCGCCGTTCGGCGGAGACGTGCACATGGTCTGCATGAGTGCAGGCGTTGACCACCAGGTTGGTGATGCATCGGCGGATCGCGTTTGGCCGTACAAGAATTCTCAGGTCGCCAGCGGTTTCCAGAGTGACTTCCCGATTTGGCGTGATCGCACTGCGAACTATCGTCCCCAGCAATCCTACCAGATCGCAATCGCTGACCTCCTCCGTGCCTTCTCCGCGCGCAAAGGCTAAGAATTCTTCAACCATGATTTCCATTTCGCGAAGATCCTGTTTCAGGTCCTCCACCTTCGGAGATTCTTCGAGCAGGGCCAATTGCAGCTTCATGCGGGTCAGCGGGGTCCGCAGATCATGCGAAACGCCGGCTAACATCTCGGTTCTTTGGGTCAGCGCATTGTTGATGCGCCCCCGCATGCGTTCGAACGCTGCGGCTGCAAGCCGAATTTCGGTCGCGCCTTCCGGCTTGAAGTTCGGAACGTCACGGCCCTTGCCGAAATTGTCGACCGCGGCGGACAATCTGCGGATCGGACGCACCTGATTGCGCATGAACATCGTCGCGATCGCGAACAGCAGCATCGACGTGCCGACCATCCACATTATGAAAAGGTAGGTCGTGGAGCTGAAAAGCCGTTTCCGGGGAACGAAAATTTCCATCACGCCGTCCGGCAGCTGAACTTTCATCTGAACCAGGCGTTCATGGCTCCAAGTGTCGATATGGAACGGCCTTCGGACGCGCTCCCGCATCGCATGCGCTAGCCGGGTATTGAGGATACCGCTGCCGATTTCAGCCGGCGCGTTTGGGAGGATTTCTCCTGATTTGAAGTTGAAGTAAAAGCCGAGATCTCCCGCTGCCCGGCTCAGCCAGATCACACGTTCCGCGGCTTCGAACCTCCCCATTTCATCGACCACGAACCCGATCTCACCGGCAACCGAATCGGCAAGACGTCGCGTGATTAGCGTCCAATGGCGGTCGTAGAATATCCAGGTCGAGACAATCTGAAGCAGGATCAGAGGCGTGACGATGATCATGATCGAGCGGCCCAGAAATGATCTCGGTAGATAGCGCTTGATCGCCTTTTTCAGTTGGATTCTCGGCACGTTCATACGGTCTGCCCGCCTGCGTCAGTCAGGGTGCAGGACATAGCCCTGACCCCGAACGGTAAGAAGAATTTGAGGTTCTCGCGGATCCGATTCTATCTTCCGGCGCAACCGGGTGACCTGAACGTCCACCGTGCGCGTACCGCCGTCTATCCGGCACTGGGCGATTAGTTCGTCCCGCGTCATGATCACCCCGGGATTGCGGGCAAGTGCCGACAACAGGTTTGCTTCAATGGTCGTCAACCGAACGATCGCGTCGTCGCGTCGAAGTTCTTGGCGTCCTGTATCGAACTCAAATTCGCCGATCGAAATTACGGGGTCGGGTGCCGCCGATGCGTTCCGCCGCAGGATCGTTTCGATCCGCAGGACTAGCTCTCTCGGCTCGAACGGTTTAGTCATGTAGTCGTCGGCGCCACGTTCAAGTCCCTCCACGCGGTCTTCGGGTTCCCCCATGGCCGTCAGCAACAGGATGGGGACACTGGTAATTTGGCGCAAGGACCCTGTTAGCGCCAGGCCGTCCTCTCCGGGCATCATGACGTCGACCACCAACAGATCGAATTCCAGGCCGCGCATGCGTGATCGTGCGTCTTTGGCATGTTCTGCCGTGGTGACCCGAAATCCGTTCTCCGACAGGTATTCGCGCAGCAACTCTCGTAACCGGTCGTCGTCGTCGACCACCAAGATATGTGGCTGGTCGCTCATGATGCCGGGCATGGAACGAACGTAAACAAACTTAGACGTCGTAACCGACGGCGTTGCGAGGCATGCCGTTAAAAAGGTCGAGCATGCGCTCGCGCCAAGCGTATACCGGATCGTCGGTCTTCAACAGCTGAAAATCGCTGATCGACCGGGACCAGGCGAAGGCGCCGAAAAGAATATAGTCGCCGTAGGCAGGCGCGTTTCCGGCGAGGAAATTGTTACTGCCAAGCGCTGCCTTTACCGTCGAAACCGCGTGTACCATAGCCCTCACGTCGTCCTCCGATCGGGTCTGGATTTCTTCCGGCGGTTCCCCGAGTCGGGCTGTACGGCTTTCGATGAAATAGTCCCTGTCGGCCTCGTCCACATGGGCGAGGATATCGGCAATCACAAGCTTGATCAGCGCAAGATGCATGACCCGGTCAGTCCAGACGTTCAAAAACCGCGCAAGGCCGTGTCCCACGCCGCCGCCGAACAACGAAGCTTTATCCGGGTATTGTCGTTCAAGGTATTCCGCGATGTCCCACGAGTCCGAAACCACGTTGTCGCCGTCACGGACGACGGGAACTCGTTCCTGGCCCGAAAAGGCGATTAGGTCTTTATCGGTAAATCTCACGGGTACGGTTTCGTAGTCGAGACCTTTGTGTTCGAGCGCCATCCGGGCGCGCCAGCAATAGGGGCTGAATCGCCGATCGTCTTTGCCGGCAAGTTCGTACAGCTGGATGGTCATTGCAATCTCCGTCGGTTGTCGCGGGTTAATTCTATATCAGGTTGGGGATGCTGTTGGACACGAATTCACTGAACGCCCGCACCCGGGCCGTATCCTGGTGATGTGGGTGACGGAATATCCAAAGTTCCGCAGCAAGCACGGTATTAAGTCGAGCAGGCGGATGAGGCCTTTTTCGGCGTCCCCCGGGTAACACGGCACGGATGCCAGCCCGATCCCATCCCGCACAGCGGCGAGCATCGGTAGCATGCTGATGGCCCGATAGACTGGCTCAGCGGATTTGCACACTTTTTTCAGCCATTTGGCCGAAGCGATGTGAGAGAGATTTTCCCCACCTAGGACCAGGCAATGTCCGGCCAGATCGGCGGCGGATCGGGGTGGGGCGGTCTTTTTCCGGTAACGCTGTGTGCCGGACACCGCGACCTGAAGACGGCCAATGCGGCGGCCCACCATTTCATTGTGTGCCTCGGTGCCCGGTTCCAGGGTTCGGAAACTGATGTCAGTCTCATCAGGTTGAAGCGGGCTGCATCCGTCGGCGGTTGCGATCAATTCAATGGTTCTCTCCGGGTAGTGGTCTCGGAATCCGGCAGGTATGGCCGGAAGTAACCTGAGGGCGAGATTAAACGTAGCGCCTACTCGGATCGCGCCGGCAGGGTGACTGTTATCCCGGTCGGTCGCTTTGATCAAATCGTCGGTTTCAGTGGCGATGCGTTCGGTCCGCTCAAGCACTTTTTGATCGATCTCCGCTTCAAGATGTTCGATCCTTCTGAGGACCGCTGACCGGTGGATATCCAGTACACGTGCCGCGCGATTTAACGAGCCGTGCTGCGCCGATTGATGGAATATTTGAAGTTCGTCCCAATCAAGCATGTGTTGCATTATTGCATTACGCGGCGCGAAATTGAGAAGTATTGTTGCGTTTAAATTCTGGTTACTCTCTCGTCCAATGTTGGAATGAGAGGGAAACGATGCTTACCGACGATATGAAGGACCTCGTCGCAGGCACCATGTTGTGCTTCGCGGCAACGATAAACGAGGACGGCAGCCCCAATCTGTCGCCGAAAAGTTCTCTGCGGGTGCATGACGATACGCACCTTTTGTTCGCGAATATGGCGTCGCCCGGCACGGCTGACAATCTGCGGCGGGACCCCCGGATTGAGCTTAACTGCGTCGATATTTTTTCGCGCCGAGGATACCGGTTTTCGGGCAGGGCGCAGTTGTTCTCTGATGGAGACCCCCTGTACGGGGTATTGCGCAGGGACGTTGCCGCCGAGCATGGCGACAGCCTGCCGGTCTACGATGCCGTGCTAATCGAAGTACTGAATGCGTCGCCAGTGATTTCCCCGGCCTATACCTTCGTGGATGGCGTGACTGAGGAACTTTTGCGGAATGCGTATCATGGAAAGTACGGGGTCCAGCCCCTGACGGCGTCATGAAAATGCGGATCGATTACGGGGCCACGGCGCCGGATACCGTGAATGCGCTCAAACGGTTCGAGATAAGCTTCTGTCCGGAACCGCCGGAATAGCGGGCTACCCCCCCCAGACGAGCAGCAGCATCGGCGTCGCCACCGCAAAGGTGACGACGGTCAGGGGAAGACCTAGACGCCAATAGTCGCCGAACCGGTATCCGCCTGGCCCCATCACCAGCAGGTTCGATTGATGACCGATCGGCGTCAGGAACGCACTGGATGCGCCGATGGCGACTGCCATCAAGAAGGCATCGAAATTGACGCCCAACGAATTGGCCACGCTGACGGCGATCGGTGCCATAAGGACAGCGGTGGCGGCGTTGTTGATCACCGCGCTGAGCACCGCGGATATCGTCATAATGATGAGCAGCATCGCCCACAGCGGCATGTCGCCTGCTAGTTGAAAAATACCGTCCGAGATCAGCATCGTCGCGCCCGTGGATTGCAGCGCGGCCCCGACCGGTAGGAACGCGCCCAGCAGGATGATAACCGGCCACTCGACGCTGTCATACATTTCCCGCAGCGGAAACAGGCGGGTTCCCACCAGCACAACGACGGCTGCGACGAACGCGATATCGATCCTGACGAGGCCTATCACCGCGGCGGCTACTGCCAGAGCGAAGATGGCCAGCGGGTAAAAACTGCGTCGATTTGCAAGCGCGATTTCCCGATTGGCTAGCGGCAGGCATCCCAGCGAATTCAGCACTTCGTATATGACCTGTTCGGGTCCCTGCATCAGGATGACGTCGCCGGCTTTGAAGCGAATATGTCCGATTCGGTCGCGGATGGGTTTGCCCTGACGCGCAACCGCGAGGATATTAACGCCGAAGCGGGAATTGACCCGAAGTCCGCGCGGTGTGCGGCCTTCCAGACGGGACCCGGGGTTAACAACGGCTTCCACCATCAGGACTTCTTCCGAGGCGAAATCCGCGTCGTGCAGTTCCTGGTCGGTGACCAGATCAAAATTCGAATTTTCCGTCGCCAACGCAATGGCGTCCGTGCCGCCCTCGATCATCAGGTGATCCAAGGCACGCATCCGCATGTACCAGGGAGGCGCAAGCACCTTGTTGCCGTCGCGGATAACGGCGACCACGGCAATGTCGCCGTCCGCCAGCACCACCAATTCCCGTATCGGCTTGCCGATCAATGGCGAATCTTCGGGGACGACTAACTCGGTGACGTAATCTTCGATATGAAGAAGCTCTTCCAATGCGTTGTCGCTGCTTTCCCGGTGGGGTATCAACCGATACCCGAAGAGGGCAATGAAAGCGATGCCCGCGAGGGCTGCGGCAGCGCCGACGGGCGCGAATTCGAACATTCCGAATCCACCGCCCTCGCCGAACGATTTTCCAAGGATTTCCGCGCGGTAGCTGGAAATAATGATATTTGGCGGTGTGCCGATCAGGGTCGCCAGCCCGCCAAGAAGCGATCCGAATGCCAGCGGCATCAGGGCCCTCGACGTCGAAAGTCCCGCCGCCTGGGCCACGCGGATCGCTACCGGCAGCATCAGCGCCAGCGCGCCCACGTTGTTCATGAACGCCGAAAGGACGGCGACCGTAAGGGTCATAGCCCCAACCTGTATCACTGAATTCGCTGGTAGCTTGCCGATCGTACCCGACACGGCGTTAATCGCGCCGGATCTTTGCAACGATTGGCTGATAATCAGAACTGCAGCCACAGTTACCACGGCGGCATCGCTGAAACCTTCGAAGGCTTCATCTGCCGGTACGATGCCCACGATGACCGACACGATGAGCGCCGCCATGGCCACGAGATCGTATCGCCAGCGTCCCCATACGAACAGGATAAGCGATGCCAGAATTATCCCAAAAGCAGCGATTTGTTCTGTCGTCATGGCGTTCGCGAAACTGTTGAGAGGCAGGTTAACTCAGCGATCACCACCATTATATAGACCGCCTTCGGGCTGAGCGATATTTCCCTAGTTGCTTTTATTGTGCAGTGCAAATACTTTGACAATGGGCCACACCTCCCCAACGGGGTGCAGCTCTTCTGTGAGGGAGAGACATACATGTCTGATAAGATCTCAAAGCCGGACACCCGTCCGGGAAACCCCTGTTTTTCGTCCGGCCCCTGCGCCAAACGCCCCGGCTGGACCCCTGCGGTCCTTCAGGACGCACTGACAGGACGGTCTCACCGTTCCGCGCCCGGCAAGGCTAAGCTCAAATCCGTCATCGACCGAACGAAAAATCTTCTCGGTATTCCGGAACATTATCGAGTCGGCATAGTGCCCGCATCCGATACCGGTGCCGTCGAAATGGCGTTGTGGTCGATGCTGGGTGCGCGGGGCATCGACCTCTTTGCTTGGGAAAGCTTCGGCGCGGCCTGGGTAAGCGATACGATCAAACAACTCAAACTCGAAGACGCACGTGTCTTCGAGGCGGAGTACGGTGCGCTGCCAGACCTTGCACAGTGGGACGCAGAACGTGATGTCGTCTTCACATGGAACGGCACGACCTCCGGGGTGCGCGTTCCCGATGGAGATTGGATTCCCGACGACCGTGGCGGATTGACAATTTGCGATGCCACATCCGCGGTTTTTGCGATGGACCTGCCGTGGACCAAGCTCGATGTGGTGACCTGGTCCTGGCAGAAGGTAATGGGCGGCGAAGCCGCGCACGGCATGATCGCGTTGTCGCCGCGGGCCGCCGAGCGGCTCGAAACCTATACGCCGCCCTGGCCAATGCCCAAGGTTTTCCGAATGACCAAGGACGGCAAACTGATCGAAGGTATCTTTCGCGGCGAAACGATCAATACGCCGTCGATGGTGTGTGTCGAGGACGCTCTCGACGGTCTTGGCTGGGCCGAGGGCCTTGGTGGCGGTTCGGCCCTGATAGCGCGCAGCGCCGCAAACCTGGCGGCGATTTCTAACTGGGTCGATCGCACAGACTGGGCCGGTTTCCTCGCGGCAGAGCCCGATCAGCGGTCTTCCACTTCGGTGTGCCTTAAAATCGTCGATCCCTGGTTCCAAGGGCTTGATGATGAAACCCAGTCGGCCGTTCCCAAAAAGATGGACAGGCTTCTCGCAGAAGCGGGCGCTGCTTTCGATATCAATGGCTATCGTGACGCGCCTCCCGGCCTTCGAGTCTGGGCCGGCTCGACGGTAGAGACATCGGACTTAGAGGCTCTTATGCCCTGGATCGATTGGGCTTACGCCACGGTCAAAGTCGAAATTTTCTGAATTCCAGCTACCGGATCATTCAAATGCCCAGAGTACTTATTTCAGACAGCCTGAGCGCACGTGCCGTCGAAATCTTCAAGGGACGCGGCGTGGAAACCGACGTAATCACCGGCATGAAGCCCGAGGAGTTGATCGCTTGTATTGGGGAATATGACGGCCTTGCCGTCCGGTCCGCCACCAAGGTGACAGCCGACGTTCTGGAGGCTGCTGAAAACCTCAAAGTCATCGGCCGCGCCGGGATCGGCGTCGACAATATCGATGTCGACGGCGCTTCGGGACGCGGCATCGTCGTTATGAACGCGCCGTTCGGCAACTCCATCACCACCGCTGAACACGCTATCGCCATGATGTTTGCTCTCGCCAGGCAGATCCCGCTCGCCAACCAGTCGACCCAGTCGGGCCAATGGGAAAAATCCAGGTTCATGGGTGTCGAACTGACCGGTAAGACGCTTGGCATTGTCGGTTGCGGCAATATCGGATCCATCGTCGCGGAGCGTACGCTTGGACTGAAGATGAAGGTTATTGCTTCAGATCCTTACCTCACGCCGGAGCACGCCACGGAAATAGGCGTGGAAAAGGTCGAACTGGACGAATTATTCTCCCGGGCCGAGATAATCACTTTACACACGCCGTCGACGGATTCGACCAGGGGCATATTGAACGCAGAAAATTTTGCGAAGATGCGTGACGGCGTGATGGTTGTGAACTGCGCGCGCGGCGAACTGGTCGTGGAAGCGGATATGAAAACCGCTATCGAGTCCGGAAAAGTCGCCGGTTTTGCGGTCGACGTGTTTCCGCATGAACCGCCAAATAAATACAGTCTATTCGGGATGGAACAGGTGATTGCAACTCCGCATCTAGGCGCGGCAACCACGGAGGCGCAGGAAAAAGTAGCGCTTCAGATCGCCGAACAGATGTCGGATTATCTCAATGCTGGTGCGGTCGTGAATGCGCTGAACATGCCGTCGGTGACCGCCGAGGATGCTCCACGCCTCAAGCCCTACATGACGCTGGGTGGGCAGATCGGCGGACTGGCCGGTCAGGTCATCGAATCCGGTATTTCCACGGTCACGATCGAGTATGAGGGGCACGCCGCGGAGATAAATACGCGCCCGGTAACGGCCTGCTTGCTCGAAGGTTTGCTGTCGCCGCTGCTGAGCGGGGTCAATATGATCAACGCCCCCATCCTGGCGCGCGACCGGAGTATCGATGTTTCCGAAGTCCGGCACGAGCGGGACGGCGAATACCAGACCCTGATCCGCCTGACGGTCGAAACCGAAAACCGGTCGAGGACGGTTGCAGGCACGTTGTTCGGCGGGGACAAGCCCCGCATCGTCGAGATAAACGGCATCAAGCTCGAAGCCGAGCTGGGCGAAAACATGCTTTACGTGGTTAACAAAGATCGGCCTGGATTTATCGGCCGGCTGGGAACCACCCTTGGCGACGCCGGCGTTAATATTGCGACATTCCAGCTGGGTCGCGTGTCGCCGGGCAGTGATGCCCTGGCCTTGATCCAGATCGATGGCCAGCTGACCGATCATGTACTGGATCAGCTTTGCTCATTGCCCGACGTCGTTCAGGCAAAGGCATTGTCGTTCTGAGCGTCGCTTGCCGCGGAAACGCTCTTTTCCGTTTGCCGAACGACGCTAAAGTCGTTACCAAAGCCGCGTTCAAGGATTCTGAACCATGACCGATCTTGAAAACAAGGCGCTGCTGCCGGCAGGCCTTCGGGATATTCTGCCGCCCGAGGCAGCTTTCGAAGCAGGTATCCGCGAAATGTTGGCCGGTACGTATGCCAGTCACGGCTACGACCGCGTGAAACCCCCGCTTGTAGAGTTTGAAGAAGGCCTGACCAGCGGCGCTGGGGAGGCCGTGTCCGCAGACACTTTCCGCCTGATGGATCCCGTCTCGCAGAGAATGATGGGTGTGCGGGCCGACATGACGACACAGGTCGCGCGGATAGCTGCGACCCGTCTTGGCGACTTGTCGCGGCCTTTGCGCCTCAGCTATACCGGGGAAGTCCTGCGTATACGCGGCACACAGCTTCGACCCGAACGGCAGTTCGCGCAGGTCGGTGCGGAATTGATCGGCACCGCAAGCGCTGCGGCGGACATTGAAATCATTGCGATCGCGGTCGAGTCACTGCGTGCGATCGGGGTTCCCGGGCTGTCGGTGGATCTGACCATACCGCCACTGGTGCCTGCGCTGATGGATAGTATGGATTTGTCCGAAGAAGATTATCACGCGCTGCGCGACGCCGTGGACCGAAAGGACGTCGGCGCGGTCCGCGAAAGCGGCCAGAACCTTGCCGATGAACTGAGCCGGCTAATGGCAGGGACCGGCAAGGCCGACCATGCGCTCGACGTACTTTCCGGATTGGCGCTGCCTTCGGCGCCGGCAGGAGAGCTCGACCGGCTGAAAGCGGTGGTCGAAGGGCTTGGCCAACGGATACCGGCTCTGGATATCACCGTCGACCCGGTCGAAAACCGGGGCTTCGAATACCATACGGGTATCGGTTTTACGTTCTTCGCCCGCGGCGAGCGCGGAGAAATCGGTGCCGGCGGGCGTTATGTAATCTTGCCCAATGGAAACGAAGACGAAAATGGTGAGGGCGAACCGGCAACTGGCTTCACTTTGTTCATCGATACCATTCTGCGGGTTATTCCAGAGGCCGATCTTCCGCCGCGCGTATTCGTGCCGGTTGGGTCGGATGACGATGCGGTGGCGGCGTTGCGCAATGACGGCTGGGTGACGGTGGCCGCACTTGAAGATGCCAACGATGCCAACGATGCCGCCGTGGAAGCCCGCCGTCAGGGGTGTAGCCACATCTGGAAAGCCGGGAAACCGGCACTAATCGAGTAGGGATCAAGGACAATGACCAATGTAGCAGTCGTCGGTTCTCAGTGGGGCGACGAGGGCAAGGGAAAGATTGTCGATTGGCTGTCCGAACGCGCCGACGTGGTGGTGCGTTTTCAAGGCGGTCACAATGCCGGCCACACGCTTGTGATCGACGGCAAAACCTACAAGCTGAGCCTCCTACCGTCGGGGGTGGTGCGCGGCAAGCTATCCATTATTGGCAACGGGGTGGTGATCGACCCCTGGGCGCTGATGGAAGAAATCGATACGGTTCGCGAACAGGGCGTTGACGTGACGGCCGACACCCTTCGGATCGCTGAAAATGCGACATTAATATTGCCGCTGCACGGTGCGTTGGACAGGGCGCGGGAATTGGCGCGTGGCGACAGTAAGATCGGTACCACCGGGCGCGGGATCGGCCCCGCCTATGAAGATAAAGTGGCGCGGCGGGCGATTCGGATCTGCGACCTGGCGGATCCCGCCAGCCTGCCGGAAAAAATCGACAATCTGCTGTCTCATCATAACGCGTTGCTGCGCGGACTTGGTGCAAATGGAATCGACGGTACAGAGACACTCGACAAGCTGCGGGAGATAGCGCCTTCGCTTCTCAAATACGCGGCGCCGGTTTGGCGGTCTCTAGACGAAGCAAACCGGGGTGCAAAACGCATTCTTTTTGAAGGCGCTCAGGGATTCATGCTGGACGTCGATCACGGCACGTATCCATTCGTCACGTCGTCGAACACCCTTGCGGGCCAGGCGGCCGCCGGGAGTGGCGTCGCCATCAGTGGCGTCGGCTACGTTTTGGGTATCACCAAGGCCTACACGACGCGGGTCGGCTCCGGTCCATTCCCCACGGAACAACAAAACGACATCGGCAATCTGCTCGGAGAACGCGGACACGAATTCGGAACCGTGACGGGTCGCCAGAGGCGCTGCGGCTGGTTCGATTCGGTTCTCGTCCGGCAATCGGCGACCATCGGCGGTATTGACGGGATTGCGCTGACCAAGCTCGATGTGCTTGACGGTATGGCGGAGCTGAAGGTCTGTGTGGGTTATGAGTACCGCGGCGATTCGTTCGACTATCTGCCTGCCGACAGACAGACCCAGACTGGCGTCAAACCGGTCTACGAAACGTTGGAGGGCTGGGACGACAGCACCCAGGGTGCGAGAAGCTGGGCCGACCTTCCTGCCGAGGCCGTCAAATACGTTCGTCGTATCGAGGAATTGATTGGCGTGCCGGTCGCCTTACTGTCGACCAGTCCAGAGCGCGACGACACGATTCTGGTGCGCGATCCGTTCGTCGCCTGAGGCCGCGCGGCAGATAATAGACTCCCTCACGTTTGTGAGTTTTTTTCAATATCTTGCTGAAACTTCAGCATTAACGGAATATTTGTTACTTTTCTCGTAAAACAGGGCCCGGCAGGCTCCTTTGCCTATGGAGAAACGGCGTTGAATGCAGCCGTAAACCTCACCGCGGACGAACTGGAGGAAATTGAAGGCGAGAACGAGATCATAATTGCCGAAAGGTATCGTATTTTGCCGCCCACCTCGATCAGTGTTTCGATTCGGGAAAGTCGTTTGACGACGGTGATATCCGGGAAGTTGTCGAGTTCCATCTGAGTGAGCGATCAGAGGATGTAATCCTGCGCCAGTTTTTCGATTGTCTCGTCTATGAGTGCTATCGGGACTCCTATGCGGCCGTTTTCGGTCGGTAATCACCATCCCTGTTCAACGGTTTGAGAGAGTCATCGCTGCCCCGTCTCAGTGGATCAATTAGGGAGCAATTTTTCCCGTTCGATCCGATTGTTCATCGCGGCGGATTTCATCGCCTTCTGCAGTTTTTCGAATGCGCGTACTTCGATCTGACGCACCCGTTCACGCGAGATGCCGTATTCCTGGCTCAACTCTTCTAGGGTTTGAGGATTTTCTTGAAGGCGACGCGCGGCAAGCACCCTGCGTTCCCGCTCATTGAGGACATCCATCGCCTCAAGCAACATCTTGCGGCGCTCGTCCATTTCCTCCTGGTCGGCGAGGATTGTTTCTTGGTTGTCCGAGTCGTCGACCAGCCAGTCCTGCCACTCGCCTTCCGCGTCCGCCCTCAGCGGCGCGTTAAGCGAAGAATCCGGGCCCGACATTCGCCGGTTCATGTTGATCACTTCCTCTTCGCTGACATCCAGCGTGGTTGCGATCTTTTCGAGGTTCTCTTTCTTCAGATCACCTTCTTCGAGTGCTTTTATCTCGCCCTTCATCCGGCGAAGATTGAAGAATAGCTTCTTCTGAGCGGCCGTGGTGCCGATTTTCACCAGCGACCATGATCGCAGGATGTACTCCTGGATCGACGCGCGGATCCACCACATCGCATAGGTCGCTAGGCGGAAGCCTTTTTCCGGCTCAAACCGTTTCACCGCCTGCATCAGGCCGACGTTGCCTTCCGAGATGATTTCGCCGAGGGGCAGGCCATAGCCGCGATATCCCATCGCTATCTTGGCGACCAGGCGCAAATGGCTGTTGACCATCTTCGCGGCAGCTTCCTGATCTTCATGCTCTTTCCAGCGCTTTGCGAGCATGTATTCTTCTTCCGGTTCCAGCAGTGGAAACTTGCGGATATCCTGCAGATACCGCGCTAGGTTACTGTCCGGGTTGAGATTGGGGGCCGAGGGTAGATTGCCAGCCATTGCTAACGTGCCTGAATTCTGTGTCGGTACCGAGAGTACAGCCTTACCACATGTGATATGCGACTAAAGTCCTGTGAGTTTTGATAGCAAGACTTTCCGATTAGGTAGTCAACAGTCGCCACGATTTCAAGTTCTCTCCAGCATTCGTAGTATCTTAGCGATCTCAGGGGGTATTTCGCTTTTAAAACGGAGGTTTTCGCCGGTAACCGGGTGGATGAATCCTAACAGCCTTGCGTGCAGCGCCTGGCGGTTCAGTTGCGAGATTGCCGCCGTTGCGTCTTCTCCGACCGATGCCAGGCGGGCCCGTGTGCCGCCGCCGCCGTAGACCGGATCGCCGATCACCGGGTAGCCTTCGTGTGCGAGGTGAACGCGGATCTGATGCGTGCGGCCGGTTTCAAGCCGGCATTCGATTAGGGATGCCGCACCGCCGTGAAAGACCGTCTCTACTTGGTAATTTGTCCGCGCCGGTTTCCCGCCTTCCCGCCGGACCGCCATTTTCTTGCGGTCGCGACGACTGCGGCCGATATTGCCTTCGATGGTGCCGGCCGAGGGTCGCGGTAATTTCCAGACGAGTGCCGCATAGGCCCGTTCGACGGTCCGGTCCGAAAACTGCCTGGTCAGCCCTTCATGTGCGGGATCCGATTTGGCCGCGACCATCAACCCGCTTGTATCCTTGTCCAGCCGGTGAACGATCCCCGGGCGGCGTACGCCGCCGATTCCCTTTAGGCTATCTCCGCAATAAGCGATAAGAGCGTTCACCAGCGTCCCTGTCGGGTTCCCGGGCGCCGGGTGGACGACCATCCCCGCAGGTTTGTCGAGGACGATCAGATCGTCGTCCTCGAAGACGACAGCCAAAGGGATATCCTCGCCAGCCGGCTCCGCATCGATCGCGCCGGGTATTTCCAGCAGGAACCGGTCACCGGGTTTGACCCTGTATGATGGCTCCACTATCGTTCCACTCTCTTCGTTATCGTATCGAAGTCGTCCTCCCTCGATCAGCCGTTTCAGGAATGACCGGGACCGGTCGGGAAGGAAATTGGCGAGCAGGCGGTCGAGGCGTTCGCCCTCCGTACCCGGCGGAACCGAGATCTCCAAAAGGCCCTTGGGCAGAAACCCGTCGTCGTCGGTTTGGTCACTTTCGTCCATGACAGAGTAAGGACACATTAAATGCGTGCTCTCAAGGCCCTGGTTATCGGAATGGCGGTTCTAATTTTCGTCGGTGTGGTGGTTTTGATCGTTGGCATCGTCGAAAAGGCCGGCGAATTCGACGGCGAACCCCCGGCGGAGGCCGCGGGCTTCGAAGAGGCCCGGATCGCGCTACCGATAGGCGCGACTGTGGAGGAAACGCATCTCGACGGAGATAGGATCCTCGTAAGGCTGAAACTGGTGGATGGTACGGCTCGTCTGATCGTGGTCAGCGCGGCGACCGGCAAGCAGACCGGGACGATCAATCTGAAGCAGCCGTAACTGGCAGTGCCGGCGCCGTTAACTCGGCTTGCAACCCCCACAACGATCCACTCGAACAGCCATCCCGCGCCACGTCCCCTTCGTCTAGTGGCCCAAGACATCGTCCTCTCACGGCGAAAACAGGGTTTCGGGTCCCCTATGGGACGCCCAATATTTTTCGATAACCTATACAAGAGAGAACAGCGGTTTCTGCCCAGTGGCACTACGTTGGTGTGCCACAATTGGCAGTCTTCGTGGCACAATCTGTGGCATCAGAAAAATGAATCGGATTGCCATGCCACGAGGCAGCTAGCTGCATTTACCGGAGGTATTGCTGCCCACATAGCAGGCCACAGGAAGCAGACTGTTTCTTATGACCTTTATTCAGATGGCAACACGATTAAGTTAATACGTGAGGCAATGGTGCAAATAGATTATAGGCCAAAGGGCCATTAATTTTTGACTCTCAAAGGGACTTTGTAACCTATTGAGGTTGGCTGGAATTTGATAAGGATAGTGAGCCTTGGAACTTTTAAGTTAAGAGAAAAAATAGTGAGAAATATATTTCTCTGCATATTTTTTGTGGTGGGACTCACATTCCCCGCAGTTTCTGACGCCAACGATTGCTTGGTTACCGACTGGAGAATTTCTGCAAAGGTGCAGAATAAGAAGCCGCTTGATGTTCGAAATACGTTCACAGTCGAAGATAGACGCGTTTCCGCGTTTGTACGAATAAACTGCACCAAACCGGTTCAAAATGCAGAGTTTTGCTTCTACCGAAACAAAGCGGAACATGCGTGTGTAAAGCTTCCTGTGAAGAGTCCGGAACACTGGAGGACATGGGCTAGCGTCAGAGCACTTGAAGGAAGTTGGGTGGTAAGGTTGCTAATTGACGAACGTCAATTGCTGACAGATAAATTTTTGGTGCGGGGAACGCGATAATGCCCACAAAAAACAACATTATCTGAACCGGCGCGCTTTTATGGTGTCGACTCCCCCGGGGGCTGCCAGTTCTCTGGGAAGATCCGGGCAACCGCCTTTAATCGCTTCGCTTCTTCAATACGTTCGCGCGTACATATCCCGCATGTGCTTTTCGACCGTCGTTGGCGGGTATTTGGGTGTTTCACCATCTGCGAGGCAGCAGTCCAGCGCCACGACTTCGTGCGCGGGCCGCCCGCTGAAAAAGAACGGTAAGGAATAGCGTTCCGTGCCGGACACGTTGATTACCCGGTGGAGGGTCGATCGGTACATGTCGTTGGTCCAGCGGGAGATCATGTCCGCCAGGTTGACGACGTAAGCATCCGGTACGGGCGGCGCGTGCAACCATCTACCGTCATTGCCCAGCACCTGAAGGCCGCCGTTATCGTCCTGCATGAGCATGGTTATCCCGCCGAAATCTGTGTGCGCGCCGCAGCCTTTCTCCCCCGGGTCCGGGTTTGCGGGTTGCGGCGGGTAATGCAGTAGTTTCAGCGCAGTTAGCGGGTCCCGGCAGAAATCGGCGAAGTAATCTCCCTCAAGGCCGAGCGACAGCGCGATTCCCTGCATCAGCGTTTCTCCCAGCGCCAACATCTCGGCGTAATAGGTCATCATCGTTGTTTCGAAGCCGGGCAGGTCCGCAGGCCAATGGTTCGGGCCCAGATTGAAACTGCCTTCCCTCAGCCTCGGATGATCCACAGAGATTTCCTCGCCGATATAGAAACCTTCCTTCAAGTCCGGCGGCGCGCCGTCTTCCAGTGTCTGTCCGCCCAGCGGCTCGTAACCCCGGTTATAGGGCGACAGGCTGGCGAAGATCGAATTCCAGTCTTCGTCGGTGGAGGTTTTGTTGTCGATATCCCGGTTGGGGATGGCGTAACCGTGATAGGTGTCTTCCTGCAGACGGTAAGATACCGTAGCCGGCCCCGCGTCAAAGGCCTGTTTTACCGTCCCGATCACGTCCGGGGTGTAAAGGAATCTTTCTCGCCCATGCTGAAATAGATCTCGCCCCGGATATCCGGGGCGCACAGATGGGGCGAATCCGGGCGATCCGCCACCATAAAGGTGTCGTGGAAGCTTGCTTTTGCCCGAGAGATTTCCGGTCGTGCGGCCGCTATTTTCACCACGTGCCGACCCCGCGGCACACCATACCGCATCGCGATCGCTGTCCAATTCGGCTTAAATGTCACTAAAATTGTATGATTAATTTACATTTACCCTGTGCGGCCTGCTGGGATGCCGGTCCGAAACGGAAGAGAGCGAGATGACGGAAATTCAGGCATCGACTATCGACGTGGTATTCACCTACGCTGTCGATACGGGCGAAATGATTGTTAACGAAACAATGGGCCTCGGCGATATGAGCCGGAAACGCACCGGTGTAGTCGAGGAAAGAACCATGCCGGTCCGCGATGGGCGCCCCCTTCGCGAAACCTTCAACCTGGAAACCCATGGGTTCGAGTTCGTCGATCACCCCACGAAGATGGTTGATTTCTTCGACGAGGCGGAACTGAAATCCGTCTACTACACGGAAGTTGAAGAGCTCGTGAAGCAGCGGACGGGGTCTTACCGCGTACATGTGTTCGATCATACGCTGCGGTCGGGCGACGAAGATTTCCGTAATGAAAACCTAGTGCGCGAACCCGTAGCCCGTGTTCACAACGACTACACCGAATGGTCCGGACCCAATCGGGTGCGAGATTTGCTTCCTGACGAGGCGGAAGACTTGCTGAAGCGCCGTTTTGCGATCGTCCAGGTCTGGCGGGCGATCCGAAACCCCATCGAATCCGATCCGCTCGGCATCTGCGATGCCCGCAGCCTCGCGGAGAAGGATCTAGTGATCTCCGAGCGCCGGTATCCAGACCGGATCGGGCAGACCTACCAGATCGCATACAACCCGGACCATGATTGGTACTATTTTCCTCGCATGGCGCGGGACGAGGCGATGGTGTTCAAGGTGTTCGATTCTGCTACAGACGGACGTTCCCGGTTCACGGCGCACTCTGCGTTTGCGGATCCGAACAGCCCGCCAAATGCCGCGCCGCGCGAGAGCATCGAAATGCGGACCATCGCTTTTTTCTGACGCTGATTCCGCATCGCCTGTCCGTCAGGCGGGCGTCCCCGCTTCCGCTGTCGTCGTGTTCGTTTGGGGCTGAACCATGCGGGGGAACTGACGCCCGAACAGGTCCGCGGCGAGGGTCTGCTTGCCCAGCTCGGCGGTTTTGCCTGATATCCGAAGTACAACCATAGTCTCACATGCGCGATCTGGGCTTCCTCGTCGTATCTGCCTATCACCTCTGCATATTCCAAGGGACCGTATTCCGGCCGGCGAACTAATATGTCGCCTCCGGCGGGAACCAAGGGTGGCAATGTCGGACGCGGTCGGCGTCCGAAGATATCGGCGAGTGCGGTATATTTAAGGGTTATCACATCCCCTCTTGTTTCAGGTCGCGCGGCAACTCGATCGCGCTGTGGGACCGCAGGGGGTGACTTAACCGTGTCAATCCTCTGGTTGACGGGTTCCGTTTCGAAACGGTGCCGGACCGCGAATCAGAACTGGGCGGGGCCTGCCGGTAATCCGAGATGAACGCGCCCGTATAAACCCAGCACCGCATCCCGGTTGACGCTGATGTGCATCGCACCCGCATGGGCGTCCCGCCAGTATCGCTGAAGCGCGCTGCTCAGTTGCAGCCCCTTGCCACCGTTGGCCTCGAACAGGGTGTCCACCGCATTGAGGGCGAGGCCCGCCGCGAAACCAAGATCGCCCTTATTGCGGGCGCGCTGTTCGACCGACAGCTCACCTTTGTTCTCCATGGTCTCCATCAGCTCGCGGGCGTCGCGGAATACGATCAGTTTAGCCGCGTCGATCGAGGCGGCGGCCTCTCCGACTTTCACCTGGATGGTGGGGAGCTGCGCCATGGGGGAGGGGCTGGACAATGCAGCGCCGCGCGTGACCCGGCCCCGTGCGCTGTCCATAAATTCGTCGTAAGCACCCTGCGCCATGCCGAGGATCGGCGCGCAAACGCTGATCGACAATGCCTGAAATGCCGGAATGCGGAACAGCAGGCCGGGATTGGCCGCGGCGCCCGGCGGCGAACCTGACATCGTATGTTCCAGCGCCAGATAACAGTGATCCGGGATGAACAGGTCTTCGCAATAGACGGTTTTGGACCCGGTGCCAGCGAGGCCCGCAACCTCCCAAGTGTCTTCGATACCGAAACTGGATCGTCGCGATATCGCGTAGCCTCGTTCTACCGGCTCGTCGTTACCGTTTTCCATCAGGTTTACCGCCACCAGAACCCAGGGGCAGTTGTCGAGACCGGAGCAAAATGCCCAGCTGCCCGAGATCTTGTATCCGCCGTCGACTTTCACGGCGGTGCCAGTCGGGGTGAAAGATGCTGAAGCCCGGCCATCGGGGTCGTCCGCCCAGATTTCTTCCTGGGCTTCTAGCGGGTACATTGCCAGCAAGTACTGGTACATGCTGCAGATGGAATGGACCCAACCGACGGATCCGCAGCCTCGCGCAATCTCAAACGCTGCCTCAGCAAAGGCGTCCATACCGTGCTCGAAACCGCCGAAGCGCTGCGGCATAAGCATGCGGAACAGGCCGGCATCGAGAATCTCGTCGAACAGGTCGTCTGCCACGCGCCGATCTCTCTCGGTCCGTTCCTGGTTTTCCCGTATGACGGGGATCAGCGCTCGTGCACGATCGATCATGACCGACGGTTCGACATAGTCGGCGGGCGGTGTCTCCACGATAGTAGCCATCTCGATTTCCCTCTCACAGCTGCCTCATTATTCAAGCATGTCGGATGACGGAGTGCGAACGGATGTTCCGATAAAAGAAATTCGTCGAAGATACGGCCGTTGGCGTCGGCAGCTACACGACGCTTGTCGCTGTGGAAAAAGCGGTCGGTCTCGTCGACACACTGACATCTTACGGCCCGTTCACGGTTTTCGCGCCGAACTATGCAGCGTTTTCGAAACTGCCGACAGGGGCAGTTGAAACCCTGCTGAAGCCGGAAAATACAGTCCAGTTGGTAAGCAGCCTTACCTGTCATGTCGTCCCGTGCGCGGTGAAACGCGGAGACATCGCGGGCAAGAAAATGGATGTGAAAACCGTCCAAGGCGCCGTCATGAACGTGAACACGAAGAGTGGTGCCATGATCGCTAACTCCAATGCCGAGACTGCCGACTTTGAAGCATGCAACGGTGCCATACACACTATGGACAAGGTGATCCAGCCGCCGGGATTGTGCGTATTAGAGTTGATTTCTTACTTGATCACTAAAATCCGGGGCAGATGAATGCAGGCGGTGGCAGACATACAGGAGAGCACGGTTGCCTTTAAAAGCGTCGCCCTCTCTAGAAATATGGCCGGTCCCGACAACCAGCATGTTACCATGCGTGGATTTTCGGCCAACCGGCGAAAGAACGACGAAATGAAGAAGATGGCGGAATTCATTCGCGCTGTCGCCGACCGCGAAGATAGGGATGCCTTTAGGCAGCTGTTCGCGTTCTACGCTCCGCGCCTGAAGGCGTTCCTTATTAAAAATGGCGCCACCCCGGGAGACGCCGAAGAAGTGATGCAAGAAGCTATGACGCTGGTCTGGCGCAAAGCCAAACAGTTCGACCCCGCGAAGGCCTCAGCATCGACTTGGATTTACACTATCGCTCGCAACCGGCGCATAGACCTTATACGTCGGGCGAAGCGCCCGGAACTGGACCCGGAAGACCCGTTCTTTACCTCAGTTTCGGAACAGCCCGACGGTGAACAAGAATACAGCCGAACTGAACGTGAGACATTAGTCCGCAAATACCTCGAGACATTGCCCGCCGACCAGCTGCAGGTCGTTCAGAAAGCGTTCTACGAGGAAATGACGCACCAAGAAATCGCCGCCGAGCTCGATATGCCGCTCGGCACGGTCAAATCGCGGATTCGGATAGCTATGCGCCGCCTTCGCGATCAACTTGATAGAGCAGAGTTATGATTACCCATCACCCTTCAGACGAGTATCTTGTCGAGTACGCTGCGGGAAGCCTGCCCGAAGCGGAATCCCTTGTAGTCGCAAGCCATCTCTCCATGTGCGGCGAATGCCGCGCGCGCGTCGAGACTTTCGAATCGATCGGCGCGGTGCTGCTTGAAGACGGAGAAACGGAAGCGGTTTCGGCCAATGCCCTCGACACAGTCATGGGCATGATTGCTGCGACCAAACCGGTGGAGGCATCAAGACGGATCGAGTTCAATCAGTCAACGCTCCGGCTTATCCCTCCGCCGCTTCGGGCCTATCTCGATGCAGATCTGGATAACCTCAACTGGAAGCGAGCCGGACGAGGAATTCAAGAAGCAAGCCTGAAACAGGATGAAGGCGTCCGAATTTCACTACTTCGCATCCGTCCCGATCAGAAGGTCCCGTCTCACACTCACACCGGTGAGGAGTACACGCTGATCCTCGACGGTGGGTATAAGGATGGCTTCGCCCATTACGCACAGGGTGATGTTAGTCATGTTGACGGCTCGGTAGATCATGCGCCGGTTGCAGACCCACATGGTCCCTGCCTTTGCCTGACGGTTCGCACGGGCCCGGCACAGTTAACCGGCAAAATCGGCCGCATTCTGAATCCTTTTATCCGGGGTTAGCGCGGCTAGACCTTTGCATTTACCGGGAACGGTGCAATATAAGGTGGCGTTTACGCAACGGAGAAACGCCCCATGGATGCCTCGGCGGGAAAACGCGCCTACCGTGACCTGCAGCAGCACATTGAAGAGCTCAAAGCACGGGATCTTCTGTATGTAATCGACGAGCCGGTCAACAAGGACACCGAGATGTCTGCGCTTGTGCGCTGGCAGTTTCGCGGCGGGTTGCGCGAGGACCAGCGCAAGGCATTTCTATTCAATAACGTCATCGATTCCAAAAACCGGGACTACGCTATCCCGGTAGTGATTGGTGCGTTGGCAGCCAATCAGGATATCTACGCGACTGGCATGGACACCACCGTCGATGGGATTGCCGCCAAGTGGGATCACGCGATCGCCAACCCGGTAAAACCCCGACTGGTTAATGCAGCGCCCTGTCACGACGTAATAGTCGAGGGTGAAGAACTGCTGATTGAGGAGGGCGGCCTAGTCCGCCTGCCAGTGCCGCTATCGACACCTGGCTTCGATTCGACACCCACGCTGGCTGCGACGAACGTGATCACCAAGGACCCCGATACCGGAACCCAGAATATGGGGACCTACCGCGCGGGGCTGAAGTCTTCAAACCGGCTGGTGGTTCGTATGGCGACGCGGGTCGGCGGCGCCGAAGGCTACATGCACTGGAAAACCCACAAGGCGCGCGGCGAAAAGCTGCCCTGCGCGATCATTGTCGGCTGTCCACCCTATGTCGCCTTTATGGGGCCACAGAAACTGC
>TARA_B100000674_G_C37981694_1_pt1 | contig 37325 bp, 27 predicted proteins | sample TARA_B100000674 | Tara Oceans TARA_B100000674 (sample SAMEA2622759) | marine metagenome | biome: marine biome (ENVO:00000447); feature: surface water layer (ENVO:00002042); material: "saline water (ENVO:00002010), including plankton (ENVO:xxxxxxxx)" | depth 5 m | reverse complement strand
GCGGTCATCGGGGTCGACGACGACCACGGCGCCGCCATCGCCGCCGAACTCTCCGGTTGGCCGGGGTGGATCGTAATCCCGATTTCTACAGGACAATTCCTAGAAAACGGCGTATCCGTCATTGACGGCTCGCTATCCGACCAAGACCGACGGGGCTGCGACGTTTCAGGTATCGACACACTTCGCGGTCAGCACAACTGGCAGAATGCAGCTGCGGCCTGGTCCGTCGCACGGGCGCTGGACATCGACCCGGAGGTGATCGCACAGGCATTCCTGACCTTCAGAGGGTTACCACACCGGCTAGAGAGCATCGCCACAATCGCCGGCATCCAGTTCATCAACGACTCGAAGGCGACCAACGGCGAAGCCGCCTCACAGGCTCTGTCTTCGTTCGACGATATTTACTGGATCGCCGGCGGTATCGCCAAGGAAGACAGCCTGTCACCTGCACTGCAATGTCTGGATCGGGTACGGCACGTTTATCTCATCGGTGAAGCCTCCCGGGAATTCGAAGCCGAGCTAACAAAGCACGGCGTTGCCTCGACGGTGTCCGGCGATCTCGCCGCGGCGCTCCGAGATGCGACGGCGGATGCATCGGCTGACGGACTGCCAGCGCCGGTGGTGCTGCTGTCGCCGGCTTGTGCATCGTTCGATCAGTACCTCAATTTTGCGAGGCGAGGCGATCACTTCCGCGAAATCGTCATGAGATCGGTCGGGGAGAACGCGTCATGAACGTCTTTGCCCGTTCCGACACGTCGGTGCTTGGCCGCTGGTGGTGGACGGTCGACCGCTGGACGCTTACCGCGGTCGGCGCCCTGATCGCGTTCGGCATCATCATGGCGCTCGCCGCAAGCCCGGCCGTCGCAGAGCGCATCGGTCTGGATTATTTCTATTTCGCGCGGCGCCAGCTTGTTTATCTCCCGGTCGCGCTCGTCCTGATGATAGGTGCATCGCTGCTCTCTCCCACAGGGGTTTTTCGGGCGGCGATAGTCACTCTTACAATATTTTCTCTTCTTGTTGTCGCGACGTTCGTCATAGGGACAGAAGTCAAAGGAGCGCGACGCTGGATTGGTCTCGGCCCGATCTCCGTCCAGCCATCAGAATTTTTAAAACCCGCTTTCGCGGTGGTAGCCGCCTGGTTGTTCGCATCGGCACGGACTGGTGACATAAAGCACGGCAATCTGATATCCATTGCCTCATTCGGCACTATTGTCGGTCTCCTGCTTCTGCAGCCCGATGTCGGGATGTCCGTCGTAATATCGGTGGTTTGGTCTGCCCAATTCTTTCTGGCCGGGCTTCCGCTCTACTGGGCGGTCCTGCTCATCGTCGGTGGTGCGGCTGCACTGGCTGCTGCCTATTTCACGCTGCATCACGTCGCCAGCCGCATCGACCGGTTTCTAGATCCTTCTTCGGGCGACAGCTACCAGGTCGATCGTTCACTGGAAGCTTTTATCAATGGCGGTCTTTTCGGGCGCGGCCCGGGCGAAGGCACCGTCAAGGAAGTACTGCCTGACGCGCATTCCGACTTCGTATTTGCCGTCGCGGGCGAAGAATTCGGTCTATTCGTCTGTCTGATCATTGTCGGCCTGTTCGCCTTTATTGTCCTGCGCGGGTTTGCCCGGGCGCTGCAGGAGACAGATCTCTTCATCTTGCTGGCAACGGCGGGTTTGTTGGTCCAGTTCGGGTTGCAGGCCGTGATCAATATGGGTTCCACCCTACGGCTTATTCCAACTAAGGGAATGACACTGCCGTTTGTTTCCTATGGCGGTTCATCCCTGATCGCGATGGGGCTTTGTATTGGCTTCCTGCTGGCGCTGACCCGCAAGCGCGTAGGTGCGGAGTCACAGCGATGACCAACAATCGGCATATCATGCTCGCCGCCGGTGGTACGGGCGGGCACATATTCCCTGCGATCGCAGTCGCCGAAGCGTTGATCTCGCGAGGCTACACTGTATCGCTGATTACCGACGCGCGCGGCATGGATCTCGGCAGCGTAATGCCGGAAGTCGCCGTGCATCGAATCAGCGCATCGGGTATCGGTGGTGGGTTCGTTGCGAAGGCTAAAGCAGTGTTGTCAATCGGTATCGGCGTAGCTCAGGCGTGCCGCCTATTCCGGAGGTTCCGTCCTCGTTGCATCGTAGGGTTCGGCGGTTATCCGTCGGTGCCAACCATGCTTGCCGCTATCATCCGCAGTCTGCCTACCGTTATTCACGAACAAAACGCGGTGCTCGGCCGTGCTAACCATCTGGTAGCCGGTCGGGTGTCGATGATCGCCACATCCTTCGCCGAAACCGAAGGCGTTTCACCTGAAAACGCGGTCAAGGTCGTCATGACTGGGAATCCTGTGCGTCAGCCCTTTACGGAAATTCGCAATCGCCCCTATCCGCCAGTGGGGCCCAACGGTGAAGGCATAAAAATCCTGATACTCGGCGGTAGCCTGGGCGCAAAGATCTTCAGCGACGTGGTGCCGCGGGCCATCGCAGATATGCCTGAAGCCCTACGCCGGCGGTTCGCCATCGTTCAGCAGTGCCGGGCAGAGGATTTGGATCGTGTCCGGGAAACATACGACAGCGTCGGCATATCACCAGAGCTTGCGACATTCTTTGACGATGTTCCGGATCGCATGGCCGCAGCCCACATCGTGATTACGCGGGCAGGCGCCTCGACTATCGCAGAACTGGCCGAAATGGGTCGACCGGCGATCCTGGTACCCTACCCGCACGCGCTGGACGACCACCAAACGGCGAACGCCAAGTCCATCGACGATCACGAAGCAGGCTGGTTAATGCCGCAGGACGGATTCACTCCTGAATCGCTTACCATCAGGTTGGAGGGTTTCGTCAACCTGACCAATACGCTGACTAATGCCGCCAAGGCGGCAAAGTCGTTGGGCGGACGCAACGCCGCCGAAGCGGTTGCGGACCAAGTCGAGCGGCTGAGCGGCACGCGCCCAAATGGCGGTGCCGGACCAGCCAGCGACCGTGTAAGGGAGATCGCGGCATGAAGTCGCTTCCTCTCAGCATCGGCACCATTCATTTCGTCGGTATCGGCGGCATCGGGATGAGCGGCATCGCGGAAATCCTGCACAATCTCAATTACGCAGTTCAGGGCAGCGACATCGCTGACGGCGCAAACGTCAAACGGCTTCGCGATCTGGGCATCAATATCTCTATCGGGCATCGCGGCGAAAACTTGGGCAACGCCGAAGTCGTGGTAATCTCTTCCGCAGTCAAACCAGATAACCCGGAGGTTGTCGAGGCGCGGTTGCGACTGATCCCCGTGGTGCCGCGGGCCGAGATGCTGGCGGAAATCATGCGGCTCAAATGGGGCATTGCCGTTGCCGGCACCCATGGCAAGACGACGACGACATCCATTGTTGCCTCGGTCCTCGATGCCGGACAATTTGATCCAACGGTCATCAATGGCGGCATCATCAACGCTTACGGCACCAACGCCAGGCTCGGCAGCGGCGAATGGATCGTGGTCGAGGCCGACGAATCCGACGGCACGTTCACGAAACTGCCTGCGACCATCGCTGTAGTCACAAATATCGATCCGGAACACCTCGATCACTACGGCGATTTCGACACGCTGAAAGCTGCTTTCGCCAAATTCGTCCAAAACATCCCGTTCTACGGATTTGCGACAATGTGTATCGACGACGTGGAGGTGCAGGCGCTTATCCCGCAGGTGGCGGACCGCCGAATCGTCACGTACGGGCTGAGTCCCCAGGCTGACATACGGGCAATAGATATCTCGGCCGATCCAGCGGGATCGAGCTTTACAGTCGTCATTTCCGACCGGGTGACCGCAATAACCAGCGAACTCGGCAATTTCACCATGCCGATGGTCGGCGATCACAATATCCGCAATACGCTAGCCGCGATCGCCATCGCCTGTGAAATCGGTATCGAAACGGATGTCATCCGCCGCGCACTCGCTGATTTCAGTGGCGTAAAGCGGCGTTTTACTCGCACAGGTGTCGTAAACGACGTCACGGTAATCGACGATTACGGTCACCACCCGGTGGAAATTTCAGCGGTGCTGGCCGCTGCCCGTACCAGTACCACGCGCAATGTTATCGCAGTCGTCCAGCCGCATCGGTACACACGTCTGCGCGACCTGTTCGGTGAATTCTGCACTTGTTTCAACGATGCAGACACAGTCATCGTCACCGACATATACTCCGCCGGAGAACCGCCGTTAGACGGATACGATCGGGATGCGCTGATAGAAGGATTACGTAGCCGAGGACACCGGGATGTATTGGCGCTGGAGACCCCGGAAGCGCTACCGGGCCTGATCGCCCAGCTGGCGGAGCCAGAAGATTTCGTCGTCTGTCTCGGCGCAGGGAACATCACGGCCTGGGCCAACGACCTACCGGGTGCATTATCGGTACTATGGAACGTCGGAAATACCGCCGCTTCATCCGGGGAAGGCGCCTAATGCTGGCTAATGCCCTGCCCCGCAAGATCAACAGAATGCCCGCGGTACGTGGCGAGATAACGGAAAACGCCTCGCTGGATGGGATAAGCTGGTTCAGAACGGGCGGCGCAGCAGAAATTCTGTTCCGGCCTTCGGATATCGACGACCTTCGCGTATTTCTTCAGGGCATCGATGCCGGTATCGACGTGACGGTGTTGGGCCTGGGTTCTAACGTGCTGATCCTCGACGGCGGCGTACCAGGCGTGGTCATCCATCTCGGTAAAAATTTCAGCGATATATCGTTCGATGGCAACGACGTGATAGCTGAAGCCGGTGCGCTGGATGTCGCAGTATCCCGCGCCTGCCGCAACAAATCTCTGGCGGGCCTGGAATTCCTGAACGGCATCCCGGGCACCATCGGCGGAGCACTGCGCATGAACGCAGGTGCCTACGGACGAGAGATTTCAGACGTCCTCGTATCTGCGCAGGCCCTGGATCGTGCGGGGCGTATTCACAACCTCTCCCACGCAGAGTTTGGGTTTAACTATCGCCACAGTATCGTGAACGAGGATTGGATATTCGTGTCCGCGCGGCTGCGTGGTATGCTGGACGATCAGGCCGATATCGATGCCCGGATGACGAAAATAATCGGCGACCGAAAATCATCCCAACCGATCCAGAAGCGGACGGGGGGCTCAACCTTCAAAAACCCGGCTGACTCAAAGGCCTGGGAATTGATCGATGCAGCCGGTTGCCGCGGTCTTGTCATCGGCGACGCGATGGTGTCGGAACAGCATTGCAACTTCCTAATCAATCGCGGCAATGCGTCGGCCCACGATCTCGAGTCCCTGGGCGAAGAAGTGCGTCGCCGGGTCAGGGAACATTCTGGCGTCGATCTAAAGTGGGAGATCAGACGAATCGGTACCCCGGCGGAGGGTGCGTCATGAATGCATCCGTAGCAGTTCTTGCCGGTGGCTGGTCGAGCGAACGCGAAGTCTCGCTGATGGGCAGCGACAAAATCACTGCGGCACTTCGGGAGGCTGGTTACGATGTGCGCGAAATCGATGTGAGACGCGACCTCCCTGCGCTGGTCGAAGCGCTCACCCCGCCACCAGATGTCGTCTACAACGCCCTGCACGGGCCCTATGGCGAAGACGGCTGCATTCAAGGCATTCTGGAATGCTTGGGAGTTCGCTACACCCACTCCGGCGTCCTGGCTTCGGCCCTGGCAATGGACAAACCCGTGGCCAAACACCTTTTCAAGACGGCGGGTATTCCATGTCCGGACCACAGGATCGTGACCCGAACGGAATTCGACTCGGGGAACCGCATCGAGCTGCCTTACGTCATTAAACCCCTCAATGAAGGCTCCAGCATTGGCGTGCGCATCATCCGGACCGAGGAAGATGTCGCTGCTTTGGGGGGGAACGAAATCTGGACCTATGGCAGCCGCATGATGCTCGAAAGCTTTATTGACGGTCGCGAAATCACGGTGTCGGTCATGGGTGAGGAAGCGCTCGGCGTGACCGAGATACGCGCCTTCGAGGGCTTCTACGACTATGAAGCCAAGTACACCGAGGGGCGGGCGGAACATCTGGTTCCCGCGCCGATCCACGCAGATGCCTACGCGGCTGCAATGGATTATGCGGTACGCGCGCACAAAGCACTGGGGTGCCGCGGCATCTCGCGCGCTGACTTTGTGTACGACGATCATGCCGGAGAGCCAGGCGATCTTTTTCTTCTCGAAGTCAACACTCAGCCCGGCATGACGCCGCTGTCGCTCGTTCCCGAGCAGGCCGCCTATGCAGGGATCGAATTCGGCGAACTTGTTCGCTGGATGGTGGAGAACGCATTATGCGATGGATAAATCTGAAGCAGGAAAAGCCAACGAAAGGCAAGCGCGCCAAATCCGTGCGCAAACGCCCGATGCCGCCGTGGACGCGCCGGTCGCTGCGCGCGCTAGGCGTCACAGCGATATTTGCACTCGCGCTGGGCGGCCCGGCATGGCTCTGGCAGTCGGGATGGGTCGGCAACGCAATGCATTCCGCTTGGCAATCGGCGGCAACCCATATGGGTGATGCGGGCCTGCGGGTGGATCAAATTCTGCTGCAGGGACGCCGGCACGAATCTCCGGACCGCATCACCCGGGTACTGAACATCGAACGAGGTGATCCGTTACTGGCGGTCGACCTGAAATATACTCGTGAACGGCTAGAAACCCTGCCCTGGATTCGGGCGGCCAGCATTGAACGGCAGTTTCCGAATACCATTCGCGTGAAAATTCTCGAACGCCGCCCCATGGCGCTCTGGCAGCGCGAAAACAAACTGGTGCTCGTTGACGACGAAGGCACCATCATTACCTCCCGCAACCTGGAAAGGTTTCGCGATCTCCTTGTTGTCGTCGGTAAGGATGCGCCGGCGCACGCTAACGCATTGATGACGATCCTTGCCCGTGAGCCGGAGCTGAAGCAGCGTGTCAATGCAGCCGTCCGTGTCGGCGACCGCCGATGGAATATCCGCATGGACAATGGCGTGGATGTACGCTTGCCGGAGAATGATCCGGAAGCGGCCTGGCGTCGTTTCGCGCGGCTGGAACGGGAACACAAACTACTCAAACAGGACCTGTTGTCGATCGACCTGCGGATACCGGACCAGCTTATCGTCCGGACCCGCGCGGACCGCACCGGCAGCAATCGCAAGGTCAGTCATCGCAAGGGAAAGAATACATAATGATATTTGACCTTAATGCAGGCCGGTATCGAGGGGCTGTCTGAGGATGGCGAAACTCCGGACCGGAATCATTGCAGCACTGGACGTCGGAAGCGCAAAAATATGCTGTTTAATCGCACACATGAACGCCGAAGGCGGGATACGCGTGATCGGCGTCGCACAACAGGCGTCTGCCGGCGTGCGCAACGGGTCCGTGATCGATATGGAAGCCACGCAGAATGCCATCCTCACCGCAATAAGTGCCGCGGAAGAGCTTGCCGGTGAACGCATCGACCGGATTTTCGTCAACCTTTCCGGAGGCGCGATCTATTCGCATATTCAAGAAATCGAAGTATCGATTGCCGGGCACCCAATCGCAGCGACAGATATCCAGCGCGCTCGGGAACGCAACTTCCAGATCGAACAGCCGGAAGACCGCGACCTGATTCATTGCCTGCCGGTAGGGTACTCGATCGACGGCAATCGCGGTATCCGCGATCCGCGCGGCATGTTCGGCGAACAGCTTGGTGTCAGCTTCCATCGTATCAATGCCGCGCCCGGTCCGGTTCGCAATCTTAAGAACTGTGTTGCACGCTGTCACCTCGATATCGAGGAAGTCGTCGTTTCACCCTACGCCAGCGGCCTTTCCTGTCTGGTTGAAGACGAGAAAGACCTCGGTGTCACACTGGTCGATATGGGTGGTGGCACCACGACGATCGCCGTTTTCTACGATGGGCAGGTGGTTTTTGCAGATTCCATACCGGTAGGCGGCGGACACGTGACGAACGATGTCGCGCGCGGGCTATCGACACCTGTGGTGCATGCCGAACGGATGAAGATACTTTATGGCAGCGCTGTTCCATCCCAATCAGACGACAATGAAATAATTGACGTTCCTCTGGTCGGCGAAGACGATCACAACCAACCCAATCATGTGCCACGCTCCATACTGACCGGCATCATCCGGCCGCGCATCGAGGAAACATTCGAGTTGGTCCGGGAACGGATGGAAATCAGCAGCGCCGACCGCGTATCGGGACGTCGCCTGGTTCTTACCGGCGGTGCCTCGCAGCTGCACGGCGTGCCCGAACTAGCGGGCATGGTTCTTGAAAAGCAGGTCCGTATCGGCCGGCCACTCCGCATCAGCGGGTTGGCAGAGGCAACCAGCGGGCCCGCTTTTTCGACCTGCGCTGGCCTTCTGCGATACGGCGTGGAGAAGTACGCTGGCACCATCGAAGACGCCCCCGCGAACGAAAATGCACCGGTCAGCCGGATCGCCCGGATAGGCCAGTGGCTGAAGGAGAGTTTCTGATCTCATTACCAACGCATGACCCCGCAACTTTCAACCTAACCCGCAACGATCCTGCGGCAACACCGACCCGGGTGGATCGGCACCACCCGTTCTGTCCCTTCCCTGGCTAGGAGGCCTCAATGACCATCAATCTCACCGTTCCCGAACCTCAGGACCATCTGAAACCGCGGATTACCGTAATCGGCGTCGGCGGCGCCGGCGGTAACGCTGTCAACAACATGATCTCATCGCAACTTGAAGGCGTCGACTTCGTGGTAGCGAATACCGATGCTCAGGCACTGGCACAGACCCTGGCCGACAGGCCAATCCAGCTTGGACCAGGTATTACGCATGGTCTTGGCGCCGGGTCGCGCCCGGACATCGGCCGCGCGGCGGCGGAAGAAGCCATGGACGAATTGATGGAAGCACTGAGTGCAGCTCACATGGTATTTATCACGGCCGGCATGGGCGGCGGCACCGGAACTGGTGCAGCTCCTGTAATTGCCCGGTTAGCGCGCGAACACGGCATCCTGACCGTAGGTGTCGTGACCAAACCTTTTCAGTTCGAAGGCATCAACCGGATGCGCATCGCAGAGGCTGGCATCGAAGAAATGCAGCAGTATGTCGATACGCTGATCGTAATCCCGAACCAAAACCTGTTCCGGATCGCCAACGAAAAGACGACGTTTGCAGATGCCTTCACCATGGCGGACGAAGTCCTCCATTCAGGCGTTCGCGGGGTCACCGACCTTATGATCGTTCCCGGGCTGATCAACCTGGATTTTGCCGATATTCGCGCCGTGATGAGCGAAATGGGCAAAGCCATGATGGGAACCGGTGAAGGCGATGGCGAAGAACGGGCACGCCTGGCGGCCGAAGCCGCGATCTCCAACCCGCTGCTCGACGACGTGTCGATGAAAGGCGCGCGTGGCGTGCTGATCAATATCACCGGCGGCCCGGACATGACGCTGTTCGAAGTCGATGAGGCAGCTAACCGGATCGGCGAGGAAGTTGATGCCGATGCCAATATCATCTTCGGGTCCACCATGGACTCGACGCTTGAAGGAAAAATGCGCGTATCGGTTGTCGCTACCGGAATCGACGCCCAGGCCGAGTTCCAGCCCCGGCCGGTCCTGAAGGTTTATTCTCAACCGCAAAAACTGGTTCGGGCCAAAGAAACCGAGATGCCGGACCAAGAAACGACAGCGCTACCTGCAACCGCGGAAACAGTGGATGAGCCAATTGCCGAAAAGAAGGCGACGACCCCGATCCCGACACCTGCGGCACGGGGGGAGATCTCTGCAGAGCCGTCAAAACCGGCTGTTGAAACCAGCCCACCCACGCCGGAACCTGTTGAGAAACCGACGATGGAAACGGTTATTGAAGCGGAACAGCCCGCCAAACTGGGTGTTGGGGAAACGCCGGAGCCTGTGACTGAGGCACCCGCCGCGCCTGATACCGAAGAACCTGCTGAAATCGTTCCAGCGGCCGCAATAGCGCCAGAACCGAAGGCCCCCACACCGCCGGAACCGATTCTGGTGGCCAAAAATGACGCCTTCATCCCGCCGCCGCCGGTCGATCCCAAAAGCCCCCCGGAAGCGGTGTCCGGCGCAGACCCCTTTAAAGAAGCGGATTTGCTGAATGGTAGCCAGAAAGACGATTCGCGCCGCCGTGGCGGAAATCTGTTTCAGCGGATCACCCGTACCGGTAAAACTCCCACCCATGAACCGCCGACAGTAATATCCGAGGCGAAAACCGCCCACGCACCTACCAAACCGGTGCCTGTTGCAGAAAATTTGCAGAAAACCGCGCTTCAGCAAAGCCGTTTGGCGGGCGTAGACCCTGAAGACCGAGTTCAAACGTCTCAGGCAGAAGACGATTTGCTGGAAATTCCGGCATTTCTCCGCCGCCAGGCCAACTAACTGGCATCAACCCTGCAGAGTCCGTAACATTCTGTAACATTTGTTGATTTGAGTTTCTCGGGGGGTGTTTGGTAGAAATCTCCCGAGGACTTAAATCTGTTGCGGCGGTTATTAAAGATAAATCCGGCCTCGTCAGGCAATGATGCCGTCGCCGGAATGCCCGCAGCAGAAGCAGGTCTCAGGGGGCCACAGAGTAAAGATCGCTGGTGTGATTAAACAAAAAACATTGAAGACCGAAATCGGCTGCACGGGCATTGCTCTGCATTCGGGCTGCAAAACCGCCATGACGCTGAAACCGGCAGAAGAAAATTTCGGCATTCGTATATGCCGGACTGACCTGTTCAACGGCGCCCGCGAAATCGTCGTCAACTGGCAGAACGTTGTCGATACCCGTCTCGCAACCACGGTCGGCAATGATCACGGTGCAACGGTGAGTACGATTGAACATCTGATGGCCGCGCTAGCGGGCTGCGAGATCGACAATGTTTTGATCGAGGTCGACGGCCCCGAAATTCCCATCATGGATGGCAGCGCGGCACCTTTCGTTTTCCTGATCGAATCTGCCGGGTTGGCCAAACAGTCAGCCGCACGGACCGCGATCAAGATTTTGAAAACCGTCACGGTGGATGATGGCACCCGTGCTATGACGGTTTCACCGTCTGACGAATTCAGCCTCGATTTCGAGATCGATTTCGGCTCTTCGGCGATTGACTGTCAAGAACGCGTATTTGAGCGCACCGGCGAAAATTTCAAATCCGATATATCCCGTGCGCGGACATTCGGATTCGAGCACGAAGTCGATGCCCTGCGCGACGCAGGTCTCGCTTTAGGCGGCTCTCTCGATAATGCAGTCGTCATCAGCGGTGACAAGGTGCTCAACAAGGACGGCCTGCGCTACGATGACGAATTCGTCCGTCACAAGATTTTGGATTGCGTTGGCGACCTGTATCTTGCCGGTGGCCCGGTTATAGGTGCCGTTCAGGCCAGCCGGTCGGGACATGCCATGAACAATGAGCTCCTGCGCGCTTTGTTCGCGGACGATGACGCCTGGAAACGCGTGGATGCGCAGCCGAGCAACAGCGGAATCGGATCTTTGCAGGCAACGGCTGCCGTCGCCTGAATTGACGGCCAATTGATCGAACGAAGGCGCCTCCGGGCGCCTTTTTTCGTACCAACAGCCATTCGTCCTCACTACATTTATAGCAACAATGATGGTATAACGCTGCTGGATGAGAATATAGGAAATAGGGATGTCGATCATCCGTATACGACATTTAGCGATCGGGGCAGCGATCTGTCTCGTGGTTGCTGCCTGCGGCATCGACGAAGAGGTATATGTCGAGCGAAAGGTGGATTTTTTATACAACACGGCCGTCAATTCGCTTGAAGCCCGAGAGTTCAAGGATGCAGCCAGGAAATTCGAAGAAGTCGAACGACAGCACCCCTATTCGGTCTGGGCGATCAAAGCCAAATTGATGGCCGCCTACTCGAACTATCAGGCCAACGAATACGACGAAGCCATAATCGGCCTTGATCGCTATATCCGCCTGCATCCGGGCAACAGGGACATTCCCTATGCCTATTATCTGAAGGCGTTATCATTTTACGAACGTATCTCGGATGTCGCGCGCGACCAAAAGATAACAGAACAGGCACTAGACGCACTCACAGAAGTCGTTCGACGCTTCCCGGAGTCGAAATATGCCCGTGACGCCGAGTTAAAAATCGATCTAGCTCGCGACCACCTTGCAAGCAAACAGATGGAAATCGGCCGCTACTATCACGAACGCGGGCACTATTTAGCGGCGATCAACAGGTTCCGGCGGGTGATAGATAACTATCAGACCACCACACACGTTCCGGAAGCTTTGCACCGCCTGGTCGAAGCCTATACCGCTCTTGGCGTTATAGATGAGGCGCGAAAAGTCGCCGCCGTGCTGGGACACAATTATCCCGGCAGTGATTGGTATCTAGATACTTACGCGGTGGCCACCGGATCAGACCTGCGCGAAAAGGTCGAAGAAAAGGGACTCTTCGGCCGCACATGGGACTGGTTGTTTTAAGCCGCGATGCTGGCGACGCTTTCCATTCGGAATTTCGTCCTGATCGACAGCTTAGATATCGACTTCAGTAGCGGACTATGCGTTCTGACCGGCGAAACCGGTGCTGGAAAATCCATCCTTCTCGACGCGCTTAGTCTGGCGATCGGCGCGCGTGCCGACGCTTCACAGGTTCGAGGTGGTATAGAGAGCGGGAACAGGGCAAGCATTGCCGCAACCTTCGAATTGCTCCCGGGAAATACAGTTCTCGGGAAGCTCGAAGAGCACGATATCGACCTGCCGATGGACGGCGACCCCCTAATACTCCGACGTACGGTGACTGCCGACGGACGCAGCCGTGCCTATATCAACGATCAACCCATCAGCGTCGGCACCCTGCGGAACATCGGCGAATCCCTGATAGAGATCGAAGGACAATTTGCCAGCCACGGGCTACTTGATCCGGCAAACCATCGGGACGCGCTGGACGCCTTCGGCCGACATGGAGGACTTATTCAAAAAACCGTCACATCATGGTCAGAGTTGAAATCGGCAGAAAAAGCATTGGCGGAAGCACGCAACGAAATCGACAAGATAGCCGCTGAGGGCGACTTCTTGCGTCACGTCCATGCGGAGCTAGACGAATTCGACCTAAAGGAAGGCGAAGAAGCTTCGCTGACCGAGGCCCGATCTCTGATGATGAATGCGGAAAAGATTGCCGCCGCAATCAACCACTCTCTCGATATACTGTCGGGCAACAAAGGGTTTCAGCAAGTCTTATCGAAATCGCTCAGAGCCCTAGAACGCGCCAACGAACAGGCCTCCGGCATGCTCAAACCTGCGCTGGAAGCGATGGAGCGTACAGGTGACGAGGCGGCTGTAGCGTCCGATCTTTTGATCGATGCCTTGCGGTCAACCGATCAGGACCCCGCGCAACTGGAACGGGTCGACGAACGGTTATTCGGTTTACGGGCGCTGGCGAGAAAACACGGTACCAACGTAGATTCTCTGGCCGCCCTGCGGGACGGGTTTGCCTCCAAGCTCGAACGGCTCGACGACGCCGACCGCGATCTTTCCCGCCTAGAGGCCGAAGCTCGAGAGGCGCAAGCTTGCTTCGATACTATTGCGCAGGAACTTCATAATGCCCGGGTTTCCGCCGCGGAGGCACTCGGGTCGGCGATAAACGCCGAACTGCCCCATTTGCGCCTGGAAAAAGCATCGTTCGTCCCGAGTATCGAGGAACTGGCTCGGACCGGCTGGTCGAGCCATGGTATCGACCGGGTCACATTCGAGGTTTCTACCAACCCCGGACAGCCTGCAGGCCCGATCAACAAGGTCGCATCTGGCGGAGAACTAGCTCGGCTGCTGCTCGCCCTGAAAGTGGCTCTGTCTACCTCCAACCGGGTCACGACGCTGGTGTTTGACGAGGTCGATGCGGGTGTCGGCGGCGCGACTGCAGCTTCGGTTGCTGAACGCCTATCACGGTTGTCGGAAGGTGTGCAAGTGCTGGTCGTTACGCACTCGCCCCAGGTTGCCGCGCGCGGAAGCAAGCATTTTCACGTTAGTAAATCGATCGCGGTATCCACGGAAGGCAGTAATACAACCACCGCTGTGATGGAATTGTCCGATGAAGAACGGCGTGAGGAAATCGCCCGCATGCTGGCCGGCGCGAAAATCACCGAAGAAGCCCGCGCGGCCGCCGACAGCCTGATTGCGGAAATGGCACAATGAAGACCGATATCTCGAAATTGACCGAGCCCGAAGTGGCCGCGGAATTGCAACTGTTGGCGATCGAAATCGCTGCCCACGACACCCGCTACTATCAGGAAGATGCCCCGACGGTCACCGACGCCGAATACGATGCGCTGCGTCGCCGTAACCAGGTGCTGGAAACGGCATTTCCCCACCTCGTTCTTGAAGACAGTCCCAGCAAATGGGTCGGTGCCGCTCCAGCGGCTGGTTTTGGCAAAATCGAGCATGCCGTTCCAATGCTATCGCTCGGAAACGCCTTCGATGAAGACGACATCCGTGAGTTTTTTGCTCGCATCCGCCGGTTTCTGAATCTTGCCGAAGACGATCAGGTCACCCTCGTTGGCGAACCCAAAATCGATGGCCTCTCCATTTCCCTGCGCTATGAAGAAGGGAAATTCGTTCAGGCGGCAACACGGGGCGATGGACGGGTTGGCGAGAACGTGACAACCAATGCAAGGACCATTGAAGAAATCCCTGACAGACTGTCCAGCGATTTCCCCGCCGTACTGGAAATCCGCGGCGAGATCTATATGAGCCATGTCGATTTCGCTGCACTGAACGAAACACGCAAAGCTTCAGAAGCACAGGTGTTTGCAAACCCGCGCAATGCGGCTGCGGGTTCACTCCGCCAGCTCGATCCCTCGATCACGGCCCAACGGCCGTTGCGCTTTTTCGGCTACAGCTGGGGCGAGATCAGCGAACCTCCTGCAGATAATCAATGGGATTTTCTGCAGAGGCTCAAAAGCTGGGGCTTTCCCATCAACCCGGAAACCAGACGCTGCGACACGCCGGAAGACATCATGGCACTGCATGCGGGTATTGGCGCGAAACGGGCGTTGCTGGGCTACGATATCGACGGCGTTGTCTATAAGGTCGACAGACTCGACTGGCAGAACCGGCTCGGCTTCATCAGTCGCGCACCGCGTTGGGCGATCGCTCACAAATTCCCGGCGGAGAAAGCCCTAACGGTCCTGAAGGAAATTGATATTCAAGTTGGGCGTACCGGCGCCCTGACACCGGTGGCACGGCTGGAGCCCGTCACGGTAGGTGGTGTCGTGGTCTCCAACGCGACGCTACACAACGAGGACTATATAATCGAAAGAGACATCCACATTGGCGACACCGTCACGATTCAGCGGGCCGGGGACGTCATCCCGCAGGTGCTGGACGTTATCGCCGACAAGCGGCCAGAAGACGCGCGACCCTACAAGATACCGGACCATTGCCCCGAATGCGACAGCCTAGCGGTGCGCGAAGTGGGCGAGGCCGTGCGGCGCTGCACCGCCGGGCTGATCTGTCCGGCGCAGCGGCTGGAACGCCTCAAACATTTCGTCAGCCGTCAGGCGTTGGATATCGACGGATTGGGCGGCAAGCATATTGAAGCATTCGAGAACGACGGGCTGATTGATGGACCGGGCGACATCTTCCGTCTGCGAGATCATGCTGGCGTTCTGCGCGGCCGAGAAGGCTGGGGCGACAAATCCGTCGACAACCTGCTGGACGCTATCGAGGAACGGCGCAGTATCGGTCTCGACCGACTGATCTATGCGCTCGGCATTCGGCAGGTGGGTGAAACCACGGCCCGCCTGCTGGCGCGCACCTACGGATCCTACGACGCTTGGCGAAGGGCAATGGAACAAGTCAGCCTCGAACGCAACAACAATGCTGAGGAACGAAAAAACCCCGACCTGATTGGCGACGCCTATGCCGAGTTGTGCAATATCGACACCATCGGCATGACGGTGGCAGACGAGCTTGCGGGATTTTTCAATGCGGATAACGTCGAAAACCGCCGCATGCTGGACGATCTGGGTGCCGAACTGAATGTAGAAGACATGGCGCCGCCCGAGACCACCGATTCCACCCTCACCGGCAAAACAGTCGTCTTCACCGGCACCCTAGAAACCATGACCCGCTCAGAAGCCAAGGTGAAAGCCGAGTCCCTCGGAGCTAAGGTGTCGGGATCGGTATCGAAAAAGACTGACTACGTCATTGTGGGTGCTGACGCAGGATCAAAAGCGAAAAAAGCTGCCGATCTTGGCATTACCGTCCTTTCAGAAGAAAACTGGCAGGACATGATCGGCGGGGCCACCTGAATGTCCGCACGGGAACTCTATTTCATCTCCGGCTCGCCGCCCTGCTGGTCAGTGATGCTCGCCCTGGCGGTCAAGGGGCTGCGCTACACGCGTCGCCGTCTCAGCAACTCGGCGGGCGATCAGAAAACGCCCGCATACCGCAAGATCAATCCGCGCGGACACGTGCCCGTGCTGGTTGACGACGACACGGTCGTGACAGAAACCCTCGCCGTCCTGTCCTACATCGATGCGAGCCACCCGGATCCGCCATTGTTCGGCAGGACCCCGATGGAAACCGCGCGTGTCTGGCAAACGATCAGCGAATGCGACGGGCACTTCCGGGGGCCTGTCGGCGATATTTCCCGGCCATTATTCCGTAACAAGGTGGCGGAATTCGAGGACCAGATCGCCGGCGCCGCCACCAAGGTGCACGACGAACTTGTGGTATTGAACGAACGTTTGTCAGCTTCAGAATGGCTAGCAGGTACGGAGGTCAGCGCGGCCGATCTGATCGTGTTTCCGGTGCTGATGCAGTTGACTCGCGCCGCCAGCCAGGAAAATGCCGCTGCACTCGATCTGGCCATCACCCCGCTGGATGCGCATTACCCTATGCTGGCCGCCTGGCAGACGCGGATGTGGGCCCTACCGGGCTTCGAGACCGCCTACCCGCCGCACTGGAAGCCCCAGGTGGCCTAACCCCGAAAAACTAGGAAGGGTAGCAGATGCCTGGGGGTTTTCTGATCAGCCAAAACGCGGCGATCGCGCAGTTTGTGCGCGTCACCGGGGCGGAGATCGCGGAGGAGAAGAGAATACGGTTACACCTCTGCCGTCGCCTCTTCCAGCCACGCCTGCACTTCGTCCGTTAACAAGGGCGACAGCGTATCCCGCACACGCGCATGATAGGCGTTCAGCCAGTCGCGTTCGTGCTCGCTCAATAGATCCGCATCGATCAGCGCGCGGTCGATGGGCGCTAAGGTGATGGTCTCGAAATCCATCATCTTTCGCTCCTCGCCTGCTAGAGAACTTCCGGCCTCTCTCACGACCAATAAGTTTTCAATGCGGATGCCGTAGGCGCCTTGCTTGTAATAGCCGGGCTCGTTCGACAGGATCATGCCGGGTTCCATGGGCACTCCACCGCCCAGCTTGGAGATTCGCTGCGGTCCCTCGTGAACGCCAAGATGGACGCCGACGCCGTGGCCAGTGCCGTGATCGTAATCCAGCCCCGCCTCCCATAGCGACAGTCTTGCCAGCGCGTCGATCTGGCTGCCATGGGTGCCTGCCGGAAACCGTGCGGTCGCGACAGCGATATGACCTTTCAGAACCCGTGTAAACCTCTCCCGCGCCTCAGACGGCGCGCCATCGCCGTCTTCGATAAAAACGGTCCGGGTGACATCGGTCGTTCCGTCCAGATACTGGGCACCGGAGTCGACAAGGTATACGTCCCCCGGCGCCAACCCGCGGTCAGTTTCTGGTGTTACCCGGTAATGCACGATCGCACCGTTGGGTCCACTGCCAGAGATAGTCTCAAAGCTTAACCCGCGGAATCGATCGTCGGGTGTCCTGAACGCGCGGAGACTTTCGGCTGCCGACATCTCTGTTAATTCTCCTTTGGGGGCTTCCACAGCCAGCCAGGCTAGAAAAGACGTCAAGGCAGCACCGTCGCGGATATGCGCGTTGCGCGTTCCGTCAATCTCGGCCGGGTTCTTTTTCGCTTTGGGTAGCGTGCAGGGATCGCTGGCAGAGACGATGTTAGCTCCCGCTTCCGAAAGCTGAATGCGCACGGCCTCCGCTATTGTCGCAGTATCGACGCGGACGGTTTTGCCGGCTTTGCCCAATGCCGCCAGCCCCGCCAAGAACTCCGCCGGATCGCGCACGGCAACGGCAGTACTCAGATCTTTCCGTGTTGCGGTCAGAATTTTTCGACGGTCAACATACCAGTCGACTTTCTCGGTCCGGTGAACAATCGCGTAAGAGAGCGCCAGAGGTGTATTGGCGACATCGGACCCCCTGATATTCAGGAACCAGGCTATGGAGTCTGGGGCACTGAGGATTGCGGCGTCGGCACCGCTTGCCGTCAGCACATCGGCAATCTGACGTGATTTATCCGCCGAACCCTTACCGGCGAACTCTTCCGGGTAGACCATTATAGGCCCCAACGGCGGCGGCGGCTGGTCCAGCCAGACGGCGTCGACCGGATTGGCATCTACAGGCACCAACTCAGCCCCCACCGCCTTGCAAGCAAGGCGCAGGCTGTCGATTCCTTCCGGCGTATGTACCCAAGGATCGAAACCGATTTTTCCGCCCTTCGGCACATTCGCCAGCAACCATTTGTCGGGCGGCGACTGGGTAAGGTGTTCCGGAACGAACGACACGGTGTCGACTTGGTCTCGCACCTGAAGCGTGTACCGACCATCGACGAAGATCGCAGCCCTGTCCATCAGTACAATCGCCATGCCGGCCGAGCCGCCAAAGCCTGTCAGCCACGCCAGACGCTGCGACCGGGCGGCGATAAATTCCCCCTGATGTTCGTCCGACAGCGGTACGAGAAATCCCTTCAGATTCTTTCCCGCGAGTTCTGCCCGCAGGGACGCCAAACGGTCGGATGGCGCCGGCACGCTCCCAAGACCCGCCGTCTGTTGTCTACGCAGATCATCGATCCGGTGCGCCGCCTCTTCCGGCGCGATGCCGGGGAATAGCTCAGCCAGTACGTCTCCGGCACCGTCGATATCGGTCGCGAAAGCGGACGCAGCGACGCCTTCAATCAGGTTGGTATCGATCTTTCCATCCTCCCGGGAAAACCGCGTCATGTGCAGACGGCAGGCCTTAACCTTCCGTATCTCCAATGATAATACCGAGGCGATAAGATTGCGAATGTCCCCTGACATGCCGCAGTTTGCCGACGTGGTAGAGAAATATCGTTGTAATCAGGGTAAGCGAGTAATGAACATTAGAGATCTCATTCTTGTAGCGGCCGCCTTTATTGCTGCCACCCTCTCTCCCGCAATCCCATAAAACCTATCGCCCGCCGACAGGAAATTCGGCGACTGAGCCGTCACCTTCCGCCAGTCAAAGAACGATGCGCTCCAGCGCGGCGTATTGTTTGAGAACATTGTCCTGCGCCAGAGTGGCAAGCGCATCTTAGACGTTTCCATCGCCCGTCCAGCCACGGAAAAAACTTATTTCGCCGCAGTAACCGTGCCGCTCGGCAGATTGCTGCTGGCGGGATTAACGCTATAGGTTGACGCGAGGGAACTCGTCCGTTTTCAGCCACGCCTATCCAACGTGAATGGTTGCCGGGGCCAGTTACCAGTCAGCGAAGATGTCCGCCCCATATTTTAGATGGTTAGAATGGCCGCGTGATTTTTCGACAGCCCAACGGTCGGCCGCTGCGCGTCGAATTCTCGCTTGAGAGACTCGGCGACGGATTTGTCGAGCTGGAAAAGAACTAGATTCGACTGAGTGTCAGTGTTGCCCAGTCGTCCATTTCGATCCGTTCGGTCAATCTGAGCCCGTTTTCGGCATACGACGCCGCAACTTCTTCCGCCTGGTCCAGCAGTATGCCGGACAACACGATGCGACCGGTGACTGCAAGCGCGCCCGCGATATCAACTGACAGAGCAATCAAGGGATTGGCGACGATATTCGCGACAATCAGATCGTAGGGGGCTTTTTCCTGAAGCCCGGGAAGGTCCAAACCTTCCGCCAGATGAAAATCAATCATCTCGCCGACACCGTTCAGTTTGGCGTTCTCAGCAGCCACATCGACCGCGATCGGATCGTTGTCACTGGCGGTCACAACATTGCCAAGGCGCTTAGCGAGCGCAATGGCCAGAATACCGCTGCCGGTGCCGATATCCAGCGGATTGGACGGCGCGTGATCTGCACAAACTGATTCGATGGATTGTAGGCAGCTCCTAGTGGTTTCGTGATTGCCAGTGCCGAATGCCTGCCCAGCATCGATCTGGATTGCTATGGCCCCATCAGGCGGTGGCTCCGTCACATGGGATCCGTACACGCAGTAGGACCCGACATGAATGGGTGCAAGCGCACGTTCAACTTCCGCAACCCAGTCTCTTTCGATCACCGGCGAAACGTCGACTTCTGGCAACGTCATGTCCGCCTTCGCCGCGGCTGCGCTCAACCGCGCGATTAGATTCGCCCGGTCGGGTTCCCCCGCTGTGTAGGCCGTAACGCGCCAACCGGGCGTTCCGATAATCTCAAAACTGGATAGTCCGATCGCAATATCTTCTAACGCCGCTTCGATCGGTTCGACCGAGGATTTGGCAAGCAGTGCGATATCAATCTGCCAGATATCGCCGAACGCTCCCCCTTCGGCGGTCATGCCGGTTCCACGAAGCTTTCGAGAACTTTCTTGGTACCCGCTTTCTCGAAGTCGATTTCGAGCTTGCCGCCATCATTGGAGACCACGGTGCCGTAGCCAAATTTCTGATGGAATATCCGCACCCCGATGGCAATCGAGTTTACCGTAGACACCTCACCTCCGAACGGCGCCCGCGACGCGCTTCCCTTATTGTCGCGCATACGCCAAAAACCTGGTCCACGGCCCGCACCGCCATTTCCGCAGTTTTCTTCGAGCACCTCCAGACCGGGTTCCGCCACCCCACCATGCAAACCGGCTTCCATTTGATGTTCGACAAAGTCTTCCGGCAGTTCGTCGATGAACCGGGACGGCGCGCAGGCGAGCCACTGGTTGTAGACCCGGCGGCTGGAGGCATGGCATATCCACACTCGGCGTCTGGCTCGCGTAAGTCCGACATAGGCCAGCCGGCGTTCCTCTTCGAGCGCGGCACCGCCACCATCATCGACAGAGCGGCGGTTGGGAAACACCTCTTCTTCCCATCCCGGCAAAAACACGTTGTTGAATTCCAGCCCTTTCGCTGCATGAAGAGTCATCAGGCTGACCATCTCGCCGGCCGTGTTGTTGTCGCGGTCCATCACCAGACTGATGTGTTCCAGAAATCCACCAAGCGATTCAAATTCATTAAGCGCGGAAACGAGTTCCTTCAGGTTTTCAAGCCGCCCCGGCGCATCCGCCGAATTGCTTGTCATCCACATGCCGGTATAACCGGATTCGTCGAGCACGGCCTCGGCAAGCTCGATATGGTCAACCGCTTGCGCCTGAGCGCGCCAGCGGGCGAAATCCTCGATGATCCGACGCAATGACGACCGTGCCTGCGGTTTCAGTTCGTCCGTCTCGATCAGCTGAAGCGCCGATTCATGCAGCGATATCCCCAGCGCCCGCGCGTGCCCGTGCATCGCCTGAAGTGTGGCAGTTCCCAGACCACGCCTCGGCGTATTGATAATGCGCTCCAACGCCAGATCGTCATTGGGTTGGGCAATCACCCGCAGATAGGCGATTGCATCGCGAATTTCGGCCCGTTCGTAAAAGCGTGGACCGCCCACGACACGGTACGGCACGCCAAGCGTGATCAAGCGTTCCTCGAACTCGCGCATCTGAAAACTGGCCCGAACCAGAATTGCAATTTCGTTCGGAGACTCGCCGTCCCGTTGCAGGTTTTCAATCTCGTCGCCGACTAACCGGGCCTCGGACTCGCCGTCCCACACAGCGTGGACCCGGATCGGTTCGCCACCCTCTGCTTCGGTCCACAGCGTCTTCCCAAGCCGACCCTGATTGACGGCGATCAAATGCGACGCGGCGCTCAGTATCTGTTGGGTAGACCGGTAGTTCTGTTCCAACCGGATCACCTTCGCACCGGGAAAATCCTTTTCAAACCGCAGAATGTTACCGACCTCTGCACCCCGCCAGCTGTAAATTGACTGGTCGTCATCGCCGACACAGCAGATATTTTTGCGACCCTGCGCCAGCAGACGCAGCCACAAATACTGCGACACGTTTGAATCCTGGTACTCGTCGACCAAGATGTAATGAAACTGGCGCTGATACTCCTCCAGCACTTCAGGACGCGTCGTGAATACAGTCAGGCAGTGCAAAAGCAAGTCGCCGAAGTCGGCAGCATTCAGGATGACCAGCCGATCCTGATATATTTTGTATAACTCGCCGATGCGGCCGTCCGCTATGTCACCCGCTTCGGCGACGCTGACCTTATCGGGCGTCAGTCCGCGGTCCTTGAAGCGTTCGATAGCGGCATGCACTGCCCGAGCGGGCCAGCGTTTATCGTCGATTTCTTCGGCCTCTATGATCTGCTTAATTAACCGGATCTGGTCATCCTGATCGAGGATGGTGAAATTCGACTTTAGTCCCACGACCTCCACATGACGGCGCAGAATACGCGCCGCAATCGCGTGGAAGGTCCCGATCCACAGCCCTTCTGTGGCGCCGCCGATCATGCCGGCAACCCGATCTCGCATCTCGCGAGCCGCCTTATTGGTAAATGTGACGGCCAATATCTGGTTCGGCCAGGCGCGCCGGGTCATCAGAATATGACCGATACGGGTGGTCAGCACCCTTGTTTTCCCGGTTCCAGCGCCAGCCAATACCAGCAGCGGACCGTCGACGCTCTCGACCGCATCGCACTGCGGGTCGTTTAGACCGTTCAGATAAGGCTGCGCCGGACGTGCGCCGGCCTCCGGTTGGGGCAAGGAGTGGTTGTTCATGGGACGATTATATCAGTCTGGCGGCATCGTTTGGCGACGAATGGCACAAAATCCGAATCGAATACCGGAACGGTCACAAAGTCCGGAGCAGGTGCGGCCCAGTTTGGTCAGGAAAGCGTCGACGAATAGGGTTTATCCCAACATGTGGGGAATGGGGTCATGAAAAGATTTTGCGTCATCGGTATGGTTTTGTTGGTGATTTGTCTTGCGGCTCCCCCGGCGTCGGCACCACAGAATGCGGGAGGAAATTTCGAAGCGATTGTGAGAGTTACCGACAGCTCCCGGCGAAGCAAGGATCGCGGGCACGTTTGGCACCACATCGGAGGGCACCGGCGTCTTACCAGACAGCATGGACCTGATCGTAACCGTGGGCTACGTCATCTTCGATATTCATCCTGTGAAAATTGAAAGCGCCGATGGCAAAAAATACCCGTCGAAATTGTTGCATATGATCACGATACGGGCTTCAACCTGTCGCGGTCCGCAAGCCCGCAGCGTCAAACCTCTGGAACTCGGTAATTCAAAACATCTAGCGCCAAAGCAACCGTTGCTCGTCGTGGCTCAGGCGGTACGGCAAACGCTATTGGGGCCTTCGAATAGAGCAGCGACGGCATTTCGACACGCGATTTGAATGTCGACCAATCCACCCGGGATTGACCGGCGCCACCTTTCTATAATTCGCCCCGTTCTTCCCGCCGTGCTTCGAGTAGCGCGCGGTTGTATACAAACATCACATCGATTTCGTGGATAAAACCAACCAATTTCATGGAGTCGCGGTTTTCGACCACCGCAACATGTTCCTCGCCGGTGTCCTGCATCATCTTTAGCGCGTGATCCAGGCTCGCCTCCGCCTCCAGAACCGGCGGATGCAGGCGCGCGACGTCGCGGGCGTTCACCACATCGTCGATGGAATGATCGAATGCCCCGTCGGCAAGATCTTCCAGGGTGATGGTACCGGTCAACGCGCCGTTTTCATCAACGACGAACAGCTCGCCGTGCGGTGCAGTCAGCAGTTTCTCGCGGACACCGTTGATGTTTAGTTCCTGCATCACAGGCGTGTACTTGAGGCTCATGACGTTTTCTACCTTGGTCATCGCCATCAGGCCGGTTTCGCGGCCGCCGCGGACATTGATCCCGCGCCGTTCCAGCTGCCAGGTAAAAAAGGAATTTCCACGTACCTGCTGGGTAATGACCGATGCAATTACCACGGCCACCATCACGGCGATTGTAAGTGCATAGTCGGCTGTCAGTTCGAACACGATCAGAATGGTCGAAATAGGTGCTCCGAGGACGGCGCCAGAAACCGCGCCAAGACCGACTAGCGTGTACGCCGAATGCCCTGAAGATAGCTCCGGGAAGATCTGGGTGGCTATCATACCGAACGCTCCACCGACCATCGCCCCCATGAACATAGACGGCGCGAATACGCCGCCTCCAAATCCTGCGCCAACACTGATTGCCGTCGCAGCGACCTTTGCCGCCAGCAGCGCAATCAGTATGGCAAGTTCATACCTACCGTTCAGCGCCTTATCGGTTGCTTCGTAGCCGACCCCCATAACTTCCGGGAACGCCAGCGCAATTACACCTACGCAGAAGCCGCCCGCCATCGTCTTTAAGTATGGGACGATGGGTATCTTGGCGGCGATGTCGCTCGCCACGGCGACTGACCGCAGGAAAATGATCGCCGTCAGAGCGCAGACCACGCCCAGCAGTGCAAAAGCGGGAAATTCCCAAAATGAAACCAGGGACTGGTCGGGCACGATAAAGGCCGGAAAATCGCCGAAATAGACCCGAGAAATAATCGTCCCGATCACCCCGGCGATCACGATCGGCGCGAAGGCGCTGAGCGCATAGTGCCCGATCACGACTTCCAGTGCGAAAAACACCCCGGCAATAGGCGCGTTGAACGAGGCTGCGACCGCAGAGGCCACCCCGCATCCCAGAAGCGTCACGGCTTGGGAACGGCTGAGCCGTAATTTGGTCGCCACGAACGACGACAAAGTCGCACCCAAATGCACAACCGGACCTTCACGACCAACCGAAGCACCGACCCCGATCGACGCGGCGCTAACCGCCGCGGCGCCAAGTCCAGCCCTCAGTGAGATCGCTCCCGATCGGAGCGCTACCGACTCCATGACATCGGCCACACCGCGTCCGCGCTTACCCGGCATGAAGTAGTAAACGAACAGACCGATCAGCAGGCCGCCGATCGTCGGTACCGTTACCACCTGCCAGCCTGGCAAGTTCTGAATGACATTCGTCGAATTTTCGAGAGAAGCGCCGAACGTGGCAGTTTGAATGAGGACCACGGTTTCGCGAAACAACACGGCACCGAAAGCGGCAGCGGCACCTGTCACCGTCGCCAGAATAATCATGATGAGCTGCTTGTTGCGGACGAACCGGCGCACCGGCTCCAGCAGCGTCTGGCTAGTCACGCCCGTACTCCCCGCGCAGCCCCTCGGCCGCACCAGAAATAACAGAATGGACTCAAAAGCTTGAAGACCATCGTTCTACATTTATCCTGTCCCGGCGGGCGGGAAAAGACATATTTCGCGACATAACGTCTATTTGCGGACGATGCTAATGGTGCGGCCGACCTGTTCAGGACGGGGCAGATCCTTATGTACCGCGAACAATTCCGCGGCCTTAGCCTGAATATGGTCAGGCATGGGCACGACCTTGCGCTCATCCAGATCGACATGCACGGCCATGATTTCCGTAGTCGCGGACAGAAACCCCCGGCCCGCGTGATACATCCGGTGGAAGTAGTGGAGCCGTTTTTCATCGAAGTCGAGAAGCTGCGTCGTTACGCGGACCTCGTCGCCTTCATAGACTTCCGCGAGGTAGTTCGTATGGGTTTCGACCGCGAAGGTCGAGCAACCGGCACTGAGACGATAGTCTTTGTCCAATCCCAGTTCTGCATGGAACCTGTCCGTTCCGTGATCGAAGATCAGGATGTAGTAGGACATGTTAAGGTGGTTGTTATAGTCGCACCAATCCGGCCGCACGGCTTCCCGCCAGATTTCCGGCAGGCCGTCATTCACGGTCATTTCTTCAGGGACTTCCGTGCCTGCGCCAGAATGTCAAGCGCCTTGAACGCATCCTCGATTAGCGGAAACGTCGGCACGCCGCGCGGTTCGAGGAACGCTTTCGCCTCCTCGTTGCAGGCATGATCGCCGCTGAAAGAGATATAGATGGGCTTTTTGGGGTGTTTCTTCGCCAACTCGGGAATGAAATCGAGTGACGGCATGCCAAGTTCCCTGGTCAGAATCATGATCGAAACCACGGCATCGACGTTGGGATCCGTTAGCACCGCCTCCATTGCCTCGCGATAAGCGAACTCCATTCCGTGGACTGTCGCGCTAGGAAAGATATCCACCGGATTGCTGAGCCGGATGAATGGCGGACTGATTTCTCTCAGCCGATCCATCGTCCTTGGCATCAGATCCGGGAAACTCAGGTTAAAGCGCTGTCGGCATAGATCGCTGATATGAACAATAAAGGCACCCGACGGCGATACGAATCCAACGCGATTGCCTGCCGGCACGGGCATCGGGGCGACCGCCTTCGCAGCAAGAAACAGATGCGAAAACTCGTCGATCCGGACAACGCCCGCCTGACGCAAAGCTCCATCGAGAATCCGATCGTCAGATCCCATTGACGCGGTATGCGACAATGCCGCCTTGGCACCGTCGGCGGTTGCACCGCCTTTCAAGACAATCACCGGTTTTTTGGGTGTCACCTGTTTAGCGATTTCAATGAATTCGCGGGGACGGCGAAGGCTCTCTAGATAGAAAAAAATCGCCTTCGTATGTCTGTCGGTGGCGAGAAATTCGAACACGTCGGTTTCATCTATGTCGACTGTGTTGCCGAGCCCAATGCAACGGGCGACGCCATAGTTTTCCGCCGACATAATGTGCTTCATCATCGCTCCGGTGAAATTGCCGGTTTGCGCTACATACGAAATGCCGCCACGCGGTATCTCGCCCAGCGGAAAGAAGCTCGAAGTAAAATCCGCCGGCGTGGAGATATGGCCAGCCGTATTGGGACCAAGGACACGTACTCCGGTCTCCCGGGAGGCCTGCGCCAGTTCTTGCTGCAAATCTTCACCGGCATGATCGACCTCTGCGAAGCCACCAGCCACCAGTACGATCGAGCCGATATTCCGCGCCGCGCAATCGCGCACCGCTTGTGGCGTTGCCTGCGCCGGCAGGATTACAATCGCAAGATCGATGCCACTCGGCAGATCCTTGATCGTTTTGAAAACCCTAAGACCGAGCAGTTTACCACCGCGCGGATTGACCGGGTGAATGTCACCCTTGTAGCCGTTGGCACGCATGTTTTCGATAACCACCCGCCCCGGTCGGCCCTTGTTCGCGGAGGCGCCGATAACGGCGACGCTACGCGGAGCGAAAAAGCGTTTGAGGTCTTTTTGGGCCATTAATTGCTCCCCGCAGGCTTGAGAATAACCAAACCGTCGACCGCGATCGGACGCGACCCGGCAACGATAAGCGGATTGATGTCGATCTCCGCGATATCAGGATTCTCGGCCGCGGCCCTGCCAACCGCAACGATCGCATGGGCCAGTAGCGCCCGGTCTACCCGCGCCATGCCGCGGACGGAACCGAGGATTTTCGCGGCACGGATTTCAGTCATCATCTCGCGGGCATCGGACAGTTTCAGCGGTGCCAGCCGAAAGACGACATCCTCCAAGACTTCGGTAAAAATACCTCCGAGACCGAACATGACCGACGGGCCGAACTGTTCGTCGCGCGTCATGCCGATCATCAGTTCTCGGTCGCCCTTGACCATTTCCTGCACCAGGAATCCGCCGGAAAAATCAGCGCCGGCTCGGGCTTTCAGGGTCCTGAATCCGTCGGCGACCTCTTTCCCCGATCCCAGCCCCACCATGACCAGACCGGCCTCGGTCTTGTGCAGCAGATCGTGGGCGCATCCTTTCAGAACCACCGGATAGCCAAGCCTGTCGGCCGCCGCGCGGGCATCTTTTGCGGAATGAACCAGCCGTTCCCGCGTGACGGGAACGCCATAGGCAGCAAGCAGCCGCTTGCTGTCGTATTCGGAGAGCGCGCCGTGACCAGCCTTTACGGACCGAGCGACCAGACGCTGCGCAGCGTCGATTTTCACCGTGGACTCCTTTGCTTATGAGCGTTCGTACCCCAGAACAGGCGCCAGCCACCGCTCCGCGGTCGTGACGTCCATTCGCTTACGCTCTGCATAGTCGGCCACCTGATCTTTGGCAATCTTGCCAGTACCGAAATAGCAGCTTGCCGGGTGGGCGATGTAGTATCCGGACACCGCCGCCGTTGGCAGCATCGCATAGCTTTCCGTCAGTTCGATCCCGGCAGCGTTTGTCGCATCAAGCAGCGCGAAAAGACCTTCTTTCTCGGTGTGATCCGGGCAGGCCGGATAGCCTGGCGCCGGGCGAATGCCGTGATAGGCCTCCTTGATCAACGCTTCGTTGTCATACGCTTCGTCCGCGGCGTAGCCCCAGAATTCCTTGCGCACGCGTTCGTGCAGTCTTTCGGCAAACGCCTCGGCAAGCCGGTCGGCCAGTGCCTTCAACAGGATGGAGTTGTAGTCGTCATGCGCTGCCTCAAAACGCGCGACATGTTCCTCGATGCCGATCCCAGCCGTGACCGCGAAGGCGCCGATATAGTCCTGAATGCCCGTCTCCGCCGGCGCAACGAAATCCGCGAGCGCGAAATTGGGCTGCCCGCCGCGCTTCGCTATCTGCTGACGGATGGTGTGGAAATTCGACGCGATGTCAGTGCGGGAATCGTCAGCGTAGATATGGATGGTTTCGGCACCGTCGGAATTTGCGGGAAACAGACCGAACACGCCGCGCGCCGACAGCCATTTTTCCTCGATGATGCGATCGAGCATTCGTTCCGCATCGTCCAGCAGACCGCGCGCGGTATCGCCGACCGTGCCGTCATCGAGAATGTTCGGATAGGTGCCAATCAGTTCCCACGTTCGAAAGAAAGGCGTCCAGTCGATGCGGTCGCGCAGTTCCTCCAGCGGATAATCGTCCAGCCCGTGCAACCCCGGCATCGCGGGCGGCGTCGGCCGCCAGTCGGGCCAGTGAATCTTGACCCCGTTTTCGCGCGCCTCGGTCAGGCTGACCGCCCGGGAAGCAGAGTCCTTTGCGCCGTGACGGCGGCGTGCGTCCTCGTTCTCGGCGCGGACTTTGGCAACGTAGTCTTCATGCTGATTGTCGCTCAACAGGCTCGACGCAACGCCGACGCCGCGCGACGCATCCAGAACATGCACGGTCGGGCCGGAATAGGCGGGCTCGATCCGCACGGCGGTATGGATTTTCGAGGTCGTCGCACCGCCGATCAACAGTGGTATGTCGAAGCCTTCGCGTTCCATTTCCGCCGCGACGTGGACCATTTCGTCGAGCGACGGCGTGATCAGGCCGCTGAGACCGACGATATCGACCTTTTCCTCGCGTGCGGTTTCCAGAATTTTCTGCGCCGGCACCATTACGCCGAGATCGATGACGTCGTAGTTGTTGCACTGCAGGACCACGCCGACGATATTCTTGCCGATATCGTGCACGTCGCCTTTTACCGTGGCGAGCAGGATTTTTCCCTTGGCCTTGTCGACGTCGCCTTCGCGCTTGTCTTCTTCGATGAACGGAATCAGATAGGCGACTGCCTGCTTCATCACGCGCGCGCTCTTGACCACCTGCGGCAGAAACATTTTCCCCGCGCCGAACAGGTCGCCGACGACATTCATGCCGTCCATCAGCGGGCCTTCGATCACCTCGAGCGGACGATCGGCTGCAAGCCGCGCCTCCTCGGTATCTTCGAGAATGAAATCGGACATGCCGTTGACCAGCGCATGGGTCAGCCTGGTGCCGACGGGCGCTTCGCGCCAAGACAGATCCTCCGTCTTTTCCTTTTTCTCGCCCTGGAAGGATTCCGCGGCATCGACAAGCCGCTCGGTGGCATCATCGCGGCGATTGAGGATCACATCCTCGACCAGCTCGCGGAAATCGGCCGGGATGTCGTCGTACAACGCCAGCTGACCGGCATTCACGATCGCCATATCCATGCCGGCGCGGATGGCGTGATAGAGGAACACCGAGTGCATCGCCTCGCGCACCGGATTATTGCCCCGGAACGAGAACGAGATGTTGCTCAGCCCGCCGGACACCATCGCGTGCGGAAGGTCGGCCTTGATCCGCGCCGTCGCCCCGATGAAATCCTGTGCGTAGTTATTGTGCTCCTCGATCCCCGTTGCCACGGCGAAGATGTTGGGATCGAAGATGATGTCTTCCGGCCTGAACCCGGCCTCGTCCACCAGCAACTCATAAGATCTGGTGCAGATTTCGACTTTGCGGTCGGCGGTATCTGCCTGGCCCTGTTCGTCGAACGCCATGACGACGACGGCGGCGCCGTACCAGCGGATGCGCTTCGCATGTTCAAGAAACTCTTCGACGCCTTCCTTAATGCTGATGGAATTGACCACGCCCTTGCCCTGGACGCAGCGCAGCCCGGCTTCGATGACCGACCACTTGGAAGAGTCGATCATCACCGGAACGCGGGAAATATCCGGCTCGGCGGCCAGCAGGTTGAGATACTTGACCATGGCCGCCTCGGAATCGATCAGGCCTTCGTCCATGTTGATGTCGATGATCTGCGCGCCGTTTGCGACCTGCTGGCGGGCGACATCGAGCGCGGTGTCGAAATCGCCTTCCTTAATCAGCTTCGCGAAGCGGGCAGAACCGGTGACATTCGTCCGTTCGCCGACGTTCACAAACAGGGAATCAGGACCGATATTCAGCGGTTCCAGACCGCTGAGACGGCACCGCACCTCGATCTCCGGCACCGGACGCGGCGGGTGAACGGTCACGTTTTCGACCAGCATACGGGTATGGTCGGGCGTCGTGCCGCAGCAACCGCCGACCAGGTTGACGAACCCACTTTCCGCAAACTCCCCAAGGATTTCCTGCATTTCCTCCGGTGTCTGGTCGTATTCGCCGAATGCGTTCGGCAGCCCGGCATTCGGGTGACAGGAAACAAATGTATCCGCTATCCGGGACAATTCCTGCAGATACGGACGCAGCTCCTTGGCTCCCAGCGAACAGTTCAGACCGATCATTAGCGGTTCGGCATGTGCGACGGAATTCAAGAAAGCCTCCGTCGTCTGGCCGGTCAGGGTGCGGCCGCTGGCATCGGTGATCGCGCCCGAAATAAAGATCGGCAGATTGATGCCTTCGCCATCGAGATACTGCTTGATTGCGAAAATAGCCGCCTTGGCGTTCAGGGTATCGAATACCGTCTCGATCAGCAGGATATCGGCGCCACCGTCGACAAGCCCCGCCACGGACTCGGTATAAACATCCACCAATTGTTCAAAAGTGGTGTTCCTGAACCCCGGATCGTTGACGTCCGGCGAGATAGAGGACGTTCGATTAGTCGGACCCAGAACACCGGCCACAAAACGCGGCTTGTCAGGCGTGTCGGCACTGATATCGTCGGCCACGCGCCGGGCGATACGCGCTCCTTCGTAGTTCAAGGCGTAAACATGGTCTTCCATACCGTAATCAGCCATGGCGATCGCGGTGGAATTGAAGGTGTTGGTTTCCAGAATATCGACGCCCGAGTCCAGAAACCTGCAGTGAATTTCCTCGATCACATCGGGCCGGGTCAGCGTCAGCAGGTCGTTATTGCCTTTTTGGGGAAACGCGTGGTCGACGAACCGATCACCCCGATAGTCGGCCTCTTCCAGCTTGTAAGCCTGTATCATTGTGCCCATTGCGCCGTCGATGACGAGGATTCGGTCTTGCAGCAGCCGGCGCAGTTCTTCAGTGCGATCGGGCTGACGTTGCTGCGCAAAACCCGCGCCCGCAGCGCCTGATCTGTCGGGTGCTTCGCGAAGCAAGACGCGTGTACGAGAGTTCATGCTGCGCTTCCCTGGGGACGCACGCCAAGGATGTGGCAGATCGCAAAGGAGAGGTCGGCCCTGTTCAGGGTATAGAAATGAAACGCTTCGACGCCTTCTGAGTGAAGCAGGCGGCACTGTTCCGCCGTCGCCGTAGCGGCAACCAACCGACGGGTTTCTGGGTCGTCGTCGAGACCGTCGAAAAGCTGTTCCATCCAGTCGGGCACCTTAGTGCCGCACATCGCACTGAACTTCAACACCTGGGCGAAATTAGTCACCGGCAAAATGCCGGGAACGATTTCGACGTCGATGCCCGATTTGCGAGCCCGATCGAGGAAATCAAGATAGATGCCGACATCGAAAAAGTACTGCGTGATCGCCCGGGTTGCACCCGCGTCCAGCTTGCGTTTCAGATTGTCCAGATCGTCGGACGAGCTGGTGGCCTCGGGGTGCGTTTCAGGGTATGCCGCAACGCTGATCTCGAAATCGGCTACGTCCCGAAGACCTCTCACCAAGTCTGCTGCGTAGCCGTACCCCCCGGGGTGCGGGCTATAGGGCTCGTTGTCCGGCGGGTCGCCTCGAAGCGCGACGATATGACGTATCCCCGCTTCCCAATATGCCTCAGCGACTGCGTTGACTTCCTCTTGGGTAGCTCCAACGCAGGTAAGGTGCGCCGCCGCCGACAGTGAAGTCTCGGTGTTGATCCGGTTTACCGTGCTGTGGGTGCGCTCGCGCGTGCTGCCACCGGCCCCATAAGTGACGGAGACAAACCGGGGCGAGAGCGGCTCCAGTCGCTGAACCGACTTCCACAACGTTTCAGCCATTTTTTCAGTTTTTGGCGGAAAGAACTCGAAGGAGACCTCCAAATCTTTCCCATCCGATATCGGCGCCGGCAAGGATTTGAGTGAATGACGCTCGGTCATGAACGATATGCCTCTTTTTCTGTCGCCGGACAGCGCGCTATCGCAAAATCCGACCCCTCTGCCGTTCGCTTTTCGCCGATCCAGATTTTGACGGTCAGCGGCTCTCCAGGAAGTGATTCGATACGGGACAATTCTAGGTCGGCAGCGGCCAGCAGGTCCTGAATTTCAATATCGGAAAAGCCTAGACGGCGATGCGCATGTGAGTCGCGAAGTCCCTCCATCTCATGCGGTGCAAAATCCACGATCACCAGTCGCCCGCCGGGCGCCATTACGCGTTCCGCTTCCTGAATGACGGTCACCGGGTCGTCGGCATAGTGCAGCACGAGATGCAGCGTCGCGATATCGAAATCCGCATCGTCCACGGGCAACTTGTACATGTCACCATGGCGCACCTGACATTCGCGCAGGCCGGCCCCATCGAGACGGGTTCGAGCGAGAGACAGCATCTCGTGAGAGAGATCGATACCAACACCTCGTCCCATCGTGCGGCCGAAGACTTCCAGGATGCGGCCCGTACCGGTACCGATATCAATTATGCTTTGATCTCGCGTCCGCGGAACCAAAGAGAGCATTTTGTCTTCAACCTCGGCTTCATCGACATGAAACGACCGGAGCCGGTCCCATTCGGCAGCGTTTTCGCGAAAATAGGCATCGGCGGCTGTCTGCCGGGTTTGCCTTACCTCGGCAAGGCGCTGCATATCCCGCAGGAACTGGGGGTCGTTCTCTGGGATTCGAGCGAGTATGGAGTCGACCAAACCGCCACCGCCCATTTGGGCGCTGTCAGCGCGGCGATAAAAAACCCAGGTACCCTCTCGAAAACGATGCAGCAACCCCGCATCGCACAACAGTTTAAGATGGCGAGAGACCCTGGGCTGGCTTTGCCCGAGGACATGGGTGAGTTCGGTGACAGTCAATTCGCTATAGGCGCAGATTGCCAGGATGCGGAGCCGGGTCTCTTCGGCGGCGGCTTTGAGCTGAATGAGAAGATTCTGCATCAGATGCACCGGGTTTTTTCATCAATTTTTATTTAATATGGATATAAATATATCCATATATTGGTATAACAGAAAACAAACCCGGGCGCAATCTGTGCGAATTGTTAAAAAACACTCCTTTCAAACAGTTAGACCGGACCCGCGATGAACACGACTCAGACAACTAACCTTCGATTGGGTTATTTCTTCGAAATTGCAAGCCTATTGTCGTCCTGCTTGAGGGGCCAAAACCTGTGTCGCCATGAGGGATTAAGCGTGTCTTCACATCGGCGAAATAGGATTTTCTTAGGCATCTCGGGAGGGTCGAGGTTGTGACGCTAGTCACGTCGTAAAAAATTGTATCGAGTCGGAATTTGGCATAGGGTCCGTCGATCCGCAGTCACACTTATCGACGAGAAGTGTTAAGTGTTCGAATTGATTGAAGAGGCGTTTTGTCGTGAACGTATCAAGTAAATTCAAACGCCGGGTGCCGGGCACTCTGATACCACTGGCTTTTGCCGGCTTGCTTTTGGCAGGGTGTGCTGCGGCTCCGCCTCCGGAGGATAAGGAAGCAGTTGCCGCATTCAAAGAAGCCAACGATCCATACGAACCCTTTAATCGTGCGATGCTCGATTTCAACCTGGCGCTGGACAAGGCGATCCTGCGGCCAGTGACATCAGTGTATCTGGAGGTCGTTCCCGATCCGCTGCAAACAAACGTTCACAACTTCCTGCAGAATCTGCGCGGTCCCGTTATATTCGCGAACGATCTCTTTCAGGGCGAGCTCGATCGGGCTGGCACGGCCTTGCTGCGCTTCACGATGAATTCCACCTTCGGTATTCTTGGGATCAATGATTTCGCGGCTGAGGTCGGTATCGAGAAACACGATGAAGATTTCGGTCAAACCCTCGCCATCTGGGAAGTCGAATCCGGCCCCTACCTGGTGCTGCCCATTTTCGGACCCTCCAGCCCGCGCGACGGGGTCGGCCTGCTTGCAGATACGTTGATCGATCCCTTCACCTGGTTAACGCCGCTTGAGTACAGGATAGGCAGAAGTTTCGGAACCGCCGTCGACAAGCGCGCCCGAAATTTTGATCAAATCAACGATCTGGAAAAGAACTCTCTCGACTTTTATTCGGCCGTCCGCAGCCTCTATCGCCAGAAACGCCGTGACGAGATTCGCAATGGCGCGCTGCCCACCAACAATCCTGTACCGGGCAGCCTGTCAGGGGTACCGGACGGAAAATTCGGTGACCAGCAGAGCAAAGTCACGCCCACCGAGAGGTAGCATGCTTCGCAGTTCTTTTATGGTGCTCGGCGCCATCGCCCTTATTGTTCTCGTTTACGGGGCGCCGGTTAACGCGGCGGCGAGAGACGCCGAGGGCTTTATCCGAGATACGGGCAACAAGGCCTTTGCCTCATTGAGCGAAGAGGGCATTTCCAAGGTCGAACGCACGAAACGTTTCAAAGAGCTTTTAGAAGAAGCCTTCGACCTACCGCGCATCGCGCGCTTTACGCTGGGTCGCTACTGGCGAGTGGCAACCGACACAGAAAAGCGAGAATACATCGGCCTCTTCGAGAAATTCATCATCCAAGCCTATACCAAACGCTTCCAGGACCTCAGCGGCAAGAAATTCCATGTTTTGCAATCGCGCGACGTGTCGGCGACACGGGCCCTTGTGCTGACAGAAATCGTCATCCCCAACCAGCCTGCCATCAAAATCAACTGGCGCGTCCGCTCGAAAGACGACAAACACAAGATTACCGATGTTATGGTCGAAGGCATCAGCATGAGCGTCACTCAGCGTGACGAGTTCGTGTCGGTTATCCGTCAGACCGGTGGCAAGGTTGCGGGCCTGATTAAGGCCTTGCGCAAAAAAACGTCTTCTAACTAAATTCTGCTCTACATCAGCTGCGTACCAGCGGCTTGTACTTGATGCGACGCGGATTCGCCGCGTCATCACCCAATCGCCGCTTGCGGTCTTCCTCGTAATCATCGTAATTGCCTTCAAACCAGGTGACCTGGCTGTCACCCTCGAAGGCTATAATGTGCGTGCAAATGCGGTCGAGAAACCACCGGTCATGGCTGATGACCATCACACAGCCCGCAAAATTCAACAGCGCGTCTTCCAGTGCGCGCAGGGTATCGACATCCAGGTCGTTGGTCGGTTCGTCGAGCAACAGCACGTTAGCCTGGGATTTCAGCATCTTCGCCAGATGCACTCTGTTACGTTCGCCCCCCGACAGCTGGCCGACCTTCTTCTGCTGATCCGGCCCCCGGAAATTAAAGGCTCCACAATATGCCCGGCTCTGCATCTGCTTGTCGCCGAGATGGACGATATCCTCGCCGTTGGAGATTTCCTCCCAAACGGTCTTGTCGTCGGCCAGCGCATCACGACTCTGGTCGACATATCCCAGTTCAACGGTATCGCCGAGACGCAACGTTCCGAAATCGGGCTTTTCCTCGCCCGTGATCATGCGGAAAAGTGTCGTCTTACCGGCACCGTTGGCGCCGATGATGCCGACAATGGCGCCGGGCGGAATCTTGAAGTCGAGACCTTCGATCAACAACCGGTCCTCGAACCCCTTGTTCAGTCCCCTAGCCTCGATAACCAGATCGCCCAGCCGTGGTCCGGGTGGAATGATGATCTGGGCCGAGTCCGGCGTTCGGTCCTTGGCCTCCGCGAGCAACGTCTCGTAGGCTGTGATACGTGCCTGGTTTTTGGCCTGCCGCGCCCGAGGAGAAGCCTGTATCCATTCGCGTTCGCGTGCCACGGTTTTCTGACGCGCTTTCTCGGCTTTTTCCTCGAGGGCAAGTCGCTTCTGCTTCTGTTCCAGCCAGCCGGAATAGTTCCCTTCAAACGGAATGCCACGCCCACGGTCTAGTTCCAGTATCCAGCCCGCGACGTTGTCGAGGAAATACCTGTCATGGGTGACCGCCACGACGGTACCCTCGTAATCTTCTAGGTGGTGTTCCAGCCACGCGACGGACTCGGCGTCCAGATGGTTGGTCGGTTCGTCAAGTAACAGCAGGTCGGGCTGACGTAGCAGTAGCCGACACAGCGCGACCCTGCGGCGCTCCCCGCCCGAAAGCTTGCTGACATCTGTATCCTTGGGCGGGCAACGCAGCGCGTCCATGGCAATTTCCAGCTTTCGCTCCAGATCCCAGCCACCGGCAGCATCGATCTTTTCCTGCAGCTCGCCCTGTTTCTCTATCAGGGTGGTCATTTCGTCCTCATCCATCGGTTCAGCGAACTTAGCGCTGATCTCTTCGAATTCCTGGAGCAATGCGTGGGTTTCGGCCATCCCCTCGAGCACGTTGCCGTAGACATCCTTGTCGGGATTGAGATCCGGTTCCTGCTTGAGGATACCGACCTCGGCCGCCTCTGCCGCCGAGGCATCGCCGTTGAATTCCGTGTCCTCGCCCGCCATGATTTTCATCAGGGTCGATTTACCGGCACCGTTAACACCCAGTACGCCGATCTTGGCCCCCGGCAGAAAGGCGAGTGTTACATCCTTTAGAACCTCGCGGCCTCCCGGGAAATTCTTTGTGAGGTTCCGCATGGTGTAGACATACTGGTAGGACGCCATGGCGCTGGGGTCTCCTGAGGGTGTATTCGGAATTGCGCGCCCTTGTTAACTCCCCTCGTCGCGGTTTTCCAGTGCTGGTTTACTCTCTTCTCCCCGCCTAAAATACGGCGATGC
>TARA_B100000674_G_scaffold57075_1_pt1 | contig 37746 bp, 30 predicted proteins | sample TARA_B100000674 | Tara Oceans TARA_B100000674 (sample SAMEA2622759) | marine metagenome | biome: marine biome (ENVO:00000447); feature: surface water layer (ENVO:00002042); material: "saline water (ENVO:00002010), including plankton (ENVO:xxxxxxxx)" | depth 5 m | reverse complement strand
TCACATATTAGGAATTAAAGATTTAACCAAAGCCGATATTGATTTAATTTTTTCAACTGCCGATGAATTCAAAGATGTTATTAACCGTCCAATAAAAAAAGTCCCTACTTTAAGAGATATTACCATCGCGAATTTGTTTTTTGAGAATTCGACAAGAACAAAATTGTCTTTTGAATTGGCTGAAAAAAGACTTTCTGCTGATGTTATAAATTTTGCGAGCGCCTCTTCTTCAGTTAAAAAAGGAGAAACACTTGTGGATACGGTAAACAATATCTTGTCTATGAAGGTGGATATGGTAGTTATGAGGCATCCAAATCCGGGAGCGCACCAATTTTTAAGCAGAAACATTGACGCCAGGATTATAAATGCGGGAGATGGTGCACACGAGCATCCGACTCAAGCTCTTTTAGATGCTTTTTCAATTCGGGAAAATTTTGGAGAGGTTCAAGGAAAGAAGGTGGTTATTGTTGGGGATATTTTGCATTCAAGAGTTGCGTTAAGCAATATTTATGCTCTTCAAAAACAAGGTGCGGAAGTAATGGTTTGTGGTCCGGCTACGTTAATTCCTAAATTCATTGGTTCTCTTGGGGTAAAAGTGGAGCACAATTTACAAAAGGCATTGGATTGGTGTGATGTAGCAAATATGCTAAGAATACAACTTGAACGTCAGGATTCAAAATTTTTCCCATCCATAAGAGAGTATACAATGCAGTATGGTTTAACCATGCGGCATTTGAATAATTTGAAGAAAGAAATTATTGTAATGCATCCAGGACCTATAAATAGAGGAGTTGAGATTACTTCAGAAGTAGCGGATTCCGGGCAATCAATTATTTTAAATCAAGTAGAAAACGGTGTTGCTGTTCGTATGGCAGTACTTTACCTGATCGCAAGCAAAATAAATAGATAATTGAATTAGTTTGGTATAAATTTTTGACAAATGAATTTTCTACTATATTTGTAGGAAGGCAAAAAAATAATAGCTTTTATGAACTTTACTATTGATAAACAAGAAAAGTACACGACTATAAAGGTTCACGTAGATAAGTTAGATACTACTGTCGCACCTGCTTTAAAATCAGAGTTAGTGATGTTAAACGCGCATGGTGCTAAAAATTTAATCATTGATCTGGAAGAAACCAGATACTGTGATTCTTCAGGTTTATCTTCCATCCTGGTAGCAAACCGGTTGTGTAAAAATGTGAATGGAACATTTGTATTAACAGGATTGCAGGATTCTGTAAATAAATTAATTTCTATTTCTCAGCTGGATACAATATTAAACATTACCCCAACACATAAAGAGGCTGTCGATTTCGTTTTTATGTCGGAGGTGGAAAAGGATTTAAGTTCTGAAGAGTAACAAAGAAAATATTTATTAAAAAAGCGGTTGATGTTTCAACCGCTTTTTTTTCATCCAGCGTTTTGGAAAAATTAACAATTTTAGGTTGTGGTTCTGCTTTACCAGCTTCTGGAAGGCATCCTACTGGTCAAATATTAGAGCATAATGGTAAATTTTTGTTAATTGATTGTGGAGAAGGAACCCAGTCCAGGATGCGTGAAAATAAAATTTCATTCGATAAGATTAGCCATATATTTATTTCTCATTTACATGGTGATCATTATTTTGGTTTACCTGGTTTGATATCCACAATGAATCTTCTGGGAAGAACACGAGATCTTCATTTGTTCGGTCCTGCTGGTTTAATAAGAATTCTGGAACTTCAATTTGAATTGGGTAAGACATTTTTGTCCTTTTCACTGAAATTCACACCTGTTGAAAAAGAAGAAGATATTTTATCTTTAAGGGGATTAAAGGTACAGAGTATAGAGTTGAACCATAGGTTAAAATGTTTTGGATTTATTTTTAAGGAAGAGAAAAAAACAAGAAGAATAAATGGCCCTGTTGCAAAGAGTGTTGGTGTTCCACACTTCTTTATGGATCAATTGCGTTTGGGTGAGGATTATGTAGATAAAGATGGAAATGTTATTCAAAATTCAGTTTTAACATTAGAACCGAAAAAATCCCACACCTATGCCTTTTGCAGTGACAATAGAATACAGGCTGACTTTTGTAATAAAGTAAAAGGGGTTTCTGTTTTATATCATGAGGCAACATTTTTGCACCAGGAATTAAAAAAAGCAAAGAAAACGTTTCACTCTACTGCAAAAGAGGCGGCTCTTTTAGCTCAGGAGATTAAACCAGATTTATTAATTTTGGGACATTATTCAGCAAGATACAGGTCGGTTTTACCATTATTAGAGGAAGCTAAAGGAATATATAAACAGACAAGTGCCGCTACTTATAAGGATATTTATGATTTTTCCAAAATATAGGATAACCTAAATAGGGTATTTTTGAAATCTGGGAATAAGTGTAAATTTGCAATAGTGAATTCAAGCCCAAAAAAAATAGTAATTGCTTCACCAAATTTTTTGATTGCAGAGGGCATTCGAAATTTTTTCAAATCAAATGGCTTTGTCTCTATCTCTTTGGTTGAAAACCAGGACTTGCTGGAAAGAACTTTAATTAAAGAAGTTCCTGATTATGTCTTAATTGATGATTCAGCTAATCAGTTTAAAGTTGAAAAAACAATTGCTTTTTTGAGCTTTACCAAACCCGCTCAAACAATTTTACTTACCAATACAATTAATCAGGAAAGATTTGAATTATTAAAAAAGGTAGGTGTTCGGTATTTTATTTCCAGTGAGATTAGTAGGGAGGAGCTTTTTAATCTTATGCAGTTTATGGAGTTAGAGAAAGAATTCTCGGATTACAAAGTTAAGAGGAGGTTGGCATTTGATGCTGAGGAAGCGTTCAGAAATACCTGTGCTGAATTGAATATTTCGGAAAGAGAGGTTGAAATCATTAAATTAATTGCAGAGGGATATATTAACAAAGAAATAGCTGATATGTTGTTTTTAAGTACGCATACTGTTAATACGCACAGAAAGAATATCATGAGTAAGCTGGGAGTTAATAACGCAACAGGTGTTGTGATTTTTGCAGTGAAAGAAAAACTGGTAAGCCCAAAGGATTTTCTTTTTTCATCCAAGCACCAATAGCTTTGAAAAGCTAGTGAATGTCAACAAGGAATAATCCGTCTCGGTCTATCTCCTTAAGGGTTACCTGCTTAACGGTGTTAACAAGAGATTCGTTAAAGTCAGTTTTAACTTTAACATAATTTGAAGTAAAGCCAAACATTTTATCGTTGTTTTTTTCTGCTTCAAATAAAACAGGGAATGATTTTCCAATATTTCCCTGGTAAAAAGCTCTTTTCTTTTTTGCAGAAAGTATTCTTAGCATTTTACTCCGTTCATCCCTTATTTTTTTATCAACACTATTTTTTAGATTTGGAGCAAAGGTATTGTCTCGTTCTGAGTATGTAAAAACATGAAAATAGGAAACATCCAGTTCATTAAGATAGTTATAAGTCTCCATAAAACGCTCTTCCGTTTCGCCCGGAAAACCAACAATTACATCAACACCTATACAGCAATGAGGCATCAACTCTTTTATTTTTTCTACTCTTGAAGTATATACGTCTTGCTTGTATCTCCTCCTCATCATCTTTAAAAGCTCTGGCGATCCTGATTGGAGCGGGATGTGAAAATGCGGCACAAATCGCTTACTTTTGGCTACTTTATCGATAATTTCGTTAGTTAAAAGGTTCGGTTCAATAGAAGATATCCTGAATCGATCCACACCATTTAAATTATCCAGCTCCTGTATTAAATCATAAAATGATTCATTGTTGTATCTCCCGAAATCACCAAGGTTAACCCCTGTTAAAACTACTTCTCTGGCTTGAGATTCAGCTATTTCCTTTGCTGTTTTAACAGTTTGTTTAATGGTGTTGCTTCTGCTTTTTCCTCTTGCCAGGGGTATAGTACAAAATGTACAGGAATAGTCACAGCCATCTTGTACTTTTAAAAATGTTCTTGTGCGATCTCCAAGTGAATAGGAAGGAAAGAATTCGTTGACATCTTTGATGTCTCCTTCAAAAATTAAAGTTTCGCACGGAGTTTCCTTTTCAAGTTTTTCAACATGTTCCAGAATGTTGAATTTTTCATTCATTCCAAGAATTAAATTAACTCCATCAATTGTAGATATTTCCTTGGGTTTAAGTTGTGCGTAACAACCAATAACAGCAACAAATGCTTTGGGGTTAATGTTCCTGGCTTTCCGTACAATGTTTCTGCACTTTTTATCAGCATTGTCCGTTACTGAGCATGTATTAATTACAAAAACATCAGGTGTTTCCTCAAATTCCACTTTGGCGTATCCGCCTTTTTCGAAATTTTGAGCTATTCCCGATGTTTCTGAGAAATTTAGTTTACAACCAAGGGTGTAAAATGCTACTTTTTTATACTGAATCATTTCCTGCAAAATTAAGAAATTGTTTCCTATGATGCGATCCGGATTTTGACATTGATTGGGAGTTTGATAATATTTAAGGTGGGTTTATAGTTAAAAGTTATAAACATTTATAAACTTTCAGTATTAATCGACGCTGAACGCAGAAAATAAGCATTATTTTTAAAGTACTTAATTGAATTACACTTCAAATGGCTGACATCCAAAAGTTAGAAACTATAACTTCTCAAGTGAGGAGAGATATTGTTAGAATGGTAAATTCTGTAAATTCCGGGCATCCGGGTGGCTCACTTGGTTGTACAGAGTTTTTCGTTGCCTTGTATAACGAGGTTATGGATCATGATCCTTCAAACTTTCAAATGAATGGAGAGAAAGAAGATGTTTTCTTTTTGTCACAAGGCCATATTTCTCCTGTATGGTACAGCGTTTTGGCTCATTCAGGTTATTTTCCGGTAAGTGAACTGGCGACATTCAGAAAATTAAACTCAAGATTGCAAGGTCATCCAACAACTCATGAAGGTTTACCTGGCATAAGAATTGCTTCTGGTTCCTTAGGTCAAGGTTTGTCTGTTGCAATTGGAGCTGCTCAAGCAAAGAAATTAAATGGTGATGATAAAACTGTTTATTGTTTAATGGGAGACGGTGAGCAGCAAGAAGGTCAGGTTTGGGAGGCTCTTATGTATGCTCCTCATAACAAAGTGGACAATTTGATCACTATAGTTGATTACAATAACGCTCAAATTGATGGGGCAGTTGATGAAATTCTTTCTTTGGGTAATTTAAAAAATAAGTATGAGGCCTTCGGCTGGAAAGTACTTGAAATGGATGGAAATAATTTCAGCAACTTACTCAGCGTTTTAGCAGAAGCAAAAAGCTTGCTGGGAAGTGGAGTCCCGATTATGATTATTATGACTACCATCATGGGAAATGGTGTCGATTTTATGATGGGAACGAATGCATGGCACGGAAAAGCGCCAAGTGATGAGCAAACTTCTTCTGCATTGGAACAAAATTCAGAAACTTTGGGCGACTTTTAAAGGTTTGATGAATAGGTTATTTGTACTTTTTATTTTTTGTTTTTTTTGTTCGGTTTCTTTTGCTCAGAAAGAAACCGAAACTACTCGGATTCTTTTTATTTTTGATGCTTCAAAATCGATGTTTGGACATTTTGGAGGTAAGCCAAAGATTGATATTGCTCAGCGATTATTAAGTGAAGCAGTCGATAGTTTGAAAAATATGCCAAATGTAGCTTTGGCTTTGAGGGTTTATGGAAACAGAAGTGTTATCACTCCGGGAAATCAGGATTGTGAAGATACTCACCTTGAAGTTCCCTTCGGGCCTGAGAATGTTCCTCAAATAAAAACGGTTTTAAAATCAACTTACCCTAAGGGAACAACACCAATTGCAAAGTCACTGGAGGCTACTATTGATGATTTTACACCTTGTTCAAATTGTAAAAACATAGTTATTTTAATTACGGATGGAATTGAAGCCTGTGATGGAGATCCCTGTGCAATCTCAAGAGCATTACGTAAAAATAATATTTTTCTAAAGCCCTTTGTTATTGGTTTAGGTGTTTTAGAAGAATATAAAAAGAGCTTTTATTGTATCGGTAATTTTTACGATGCAAAAGATGAGAATTCGTTTCGAACGATTTTAGGATTGGTCCTTAAGGAAGCTTTGAATTCAACTTCCATTCAGGTCGACTTGCTGGATGTTGATGGCGAGCCTGAGGAAACAAATGTAAATATGACTTTTTATGATATAAATACGGGGCGTGTTAAATATAATTTCTATCATACGATGAACTACAAAAATCTTCCGGATACCTTATCAATTGATCCTGCAATCAAATATAAAATTCAAGTACATACTTTACCGGAGGTGATAAAGGAAGATATAGAAATTGTTGCTGGTCAGCATAATCATATCCCTGTTGAAACCCCTCAAGGGACAATTGAATTACAACTTTCCGAGGGTAAAATGAGAGAATTGAAATTTATAGTCCGTGAAGAGGATGAATGCGATATTGTTAATGTGCAAAGTTTTAAGGATAAGGTAAAATATTTGGTGGGTACTTATGATATTGAAATTTTAACGCTTCCAAGAATAAAGCGGGTTGTTGATGTTGAGCAAAGTGAAAATTCTTTGATTAAAATTCCTGCCCCTGGATTGGTTACGTTTAAAAATCCAGGGGTTGGTTATGGCAGTGTTTATACTTATTTTGACGAAGAACTTCGGTTGGTATATTCGTTTACGCCTGAAAGTACAAGTCAGTCGATTAAATTACAACCAGGTGAGTATACATATGTTTTCAGGGGGAAATCTGCTGATAGAGCCTTTTATACTGTTGAAAAAGATTTTACAATTAAATCAAGTAAATCTACAATTGTCCGATTATAAAGGATATTTTTATACTAATAATTTAGAATTAATGCATATGAAAACATTTGAGATTACTGGAAAAAAGGATACTCGCTCAGGTTTTGGCGCTGGACTTTTGGAAGCTGGTAAAAACGATGAAAATGTTGTTGCTCTTTGTGCAGATTTAGTGGGTTCACTAAAAATGCAGGATTTTATTAATGAATTTCCTGAACGTTTTTTCCAGGTTGGAATTGCAGAGGCCAATATGATGGGGATTTCGGCCGGATTGACTATTGGCGGAAAAATTCCTTTTGCAGGTACATTTGCAAACTTTGCCACGGGTAGAGTGTATGATCAAATCCGTCAGTCGATAGCTTATTCTGGTAAGAATGTTAAAATTGCGGCTTCTCATGCAGGTATAACTTTAGGTGAAGATGGTGCTACGCATCAAATATTAGAAGATATTGGATTGATGAAAATGCTTCCAGGTATGGTGGTGATTAATCCTTGTGATTATAATCAAACAAAAGCTGCTACTATCGCTGTTGCTAAACACAAGGGGCCTGTTTATTTAAGATTTGGGCGTCCTGCTGTTCCAATATTTACACCAGAGAACCAGGAGTTTGAAATTGGTAAAGCTGTGCATTTAAACGAGGGTTCGGATGTTACCATTATTGCTACCGGGCATTTGGTATGGAAAGCGATTGAGGCGGGTCATGAATTGGCAAAAGAGGGGGTTTCTGTGGATCTAATAAATATACATACTATAAAACCTTTAGATACCGATGCGATTTTGAAATCTGTTGCGAAAACTGGTGCTGTTGTAACTTGTGAAGAGCATAACATCCATGGTGGTTTAGGAGAAAGTGTTGCTCAGGTTTTGGTGCGAAACTCTCCTGCGCCTCAAGAGTTTGTTGCTGTAAATGATACTTTTGGAGAATCTGCAAAACCGGATCAACTTATGGAAAAGTATGGTTTAGGCGTTTCTGACGTAGTTAACGCTGCTAAAAAAGCGATTGAACGTAAATTAGTTCTTTACAAAGCAGGTTAAAATTTGAATGGATTAAATTATTCAAACGTCTATTATTTCTTACAAAACTTTATTGTTTTAATGCCTTCATCAGAGTTCAAGGAAATTATATAATTACCACTTTCTAATTTTGATGTATCTATTATTATTTGGTTATTGCCATTAGCTATCATATTTACTACTGTTTTCTTAACCAACGCTCCATAAATGTTGTAAATTGAAATATCTTTAACTCTGTTATTTATTGAATTAAAACTTAAATTTATTTTATCGCTTACTGGGTTGGGATAAATTTCTAGGTTAAAATCGTGATTTGACTCTTGAGATGAAGCTATATCTCCTTTGACCTTTGCGTCAACTTTAACCCTTATACTTTTACATTTTAACTCCTGCACTTTCCAATTGTAATAGAAAGAGTAGTAGTTATACATTTGGAATACTTCTGTTCTTGTTGTTCCGGTTATGTCTAATAGGTCATGAACAATTGGCCAATCTCCATCGTAATCACTCATATAAGCACCATAAATCCAATAATCATCAGGGTCATGGCTATAATATAAGTCCCAATAATATTTTCCCGGGTTTAGCTTTAAATTAATATTTACTGTGAAAGTAGATTTACAACAATATAAATCATCAATATAATTTTCATTAAATACTCTGAATTCTTGAATGATTCTTCCGCTCATATCTCTTAAATAGAACCTAACTCGCTTTCCAAAAGTGATATCTATACTTTTTAACAATAAACTTTTTTTAACTGTGAAGTAAACATTTCCATCGTTTGAGGATGTTCTGGAATCACCGATATCCGGTTCTCCTATACTGAAAGTTTCTCCTTCGGTCCACGACTGAGCATAAAATGATTTTGTATTGGTTATAGGACCTGTTAAAAGAGTATCTCCAACATTAATTATCAAGTTAGACGAATCACTATCGTACCAATTAATTATACTGTTATCTGAAGTTGTTGCTATTAAATGATGGTTCTCTCCGGAATCTTCGTAAGAATCTTTTGTTTCTGGTATTGTTCCTGACACAACTGTTATATATTGTTCAGATGTATCTGATCCATTATCATTGGTACAAATCAGGGTTACTTTATTATTACCACTTTTGGTAAAATAAACATCTGGTGTTTCCGCTGTGGATTTTGAGGGAAAACCATTTTCAAAAATCCATTCATAAGATTTGGGATTTCTTGTTGATATATTTCTGAAATGAACTGTGTCTTCAATGCAAACAGTTTGATGGCCGGGAGAAAATAAAGACCTTGGCTTAACATTATTGTAGCACCCGGTCTTTATTAAGTTTTGTACTGTAGTTAATTCGCTGTGAACCCTACTGGTTTTGGTTGTGTCTAATTCAGCTCTCATTCTGTCAGCTTGTCCCTGGGTGAACATATTGTGACAACTTAAGTCGCCATAATCCATAAAATTTCTCACTAATGATGAATCGTTTGTTCCACAGGTAGGTCCTCCTGTACAAAAGAAATTTAAACCGAATAGTAAATTTCCGGCTTCAGTAGGTGGAGTGTCGCAAACTCTGTCACCCTGAGTTTGACAATCGGTTTCCGAGCAACCCCCGTTGAAGGTGTGATATAGGCTGAAATGATGTCCAAGCTCATGAACATAAGTGCTGTAGTTCATGTTTTCCAAAGGCCTGGATGCTTGTATTACACCGCTTCCGAATGAAACGCCACCTGCACCACTAATTTTGTGTATGACATAAATATTGACATAATTTCTCATTGGCCACCACGACAAACCTGTGATATCATTCGTTTTTGGGGATGAATTACCGGAATAATTATATCCATATTCATTAAAACCATCGATGTGAGATCCATTAACCCTGACAATTCCATTGGTCTCATTTCCATCGGGATCAAGTGATGCCAATACAAATTCTATTTTGGTGTCAACACCTTCCCCAAACCAATATGTGTCTTTCTTTTTTCTAAATGCATCATTGCAATTTTTTAAAATATCCAAAACAGTTTCCTCGCTGTAATTCTCCTTTTCGCCAATATTAATTCCGTCTCTGTGAAGAATATGAAAAACAACAGGTACCTTAAGAACCTTATTTAAGCTTTTTTTAGACTTATCTTTTAGTATTGTTTCAGCTAAAATGTTTTCATATTTTTCGAATCCAATTTTGTTATTGGTGGATATGTTTTTTTTCTGATGTTCAAATTTTGTTCCACAATTCGAATCCTCTTGTCCTTTTAGAATTGAAAAAGAAAGGAAGGATAAAATAAAAATTAAGCGCATTTCTTTTAAATTCACCAACAAATGTAGTCATTTTTTTATTGTTAATATTTGAAAATGAAATTACCTGGTAAAAATAAATGGTTCTCGATATTACAAATCCTTATGAGAATTCAGGTTTGAATAACTCCGGGATTGAAAGCTTTTTCTATCGGAGCATTATTTGCAGCCTCTATGCCTATGCTGATAACTTTTCTTGTTTCCATCGGGTCAATTATTGCATCTACCCAGAGTCGAGCAGCGGCATATTCTGGAGTAGTTTGATTGTCGTACCGGTTTTGGATTTTTTTGAGCATTTTTTCCTGCTCTTCTTTAGATACTTTTTCTCCTTTGGCTTTTTTCGCACCAACTTGAATTTGCAGCAATACTTTTGCAGCCTGAGATCCACCCATAACTGCTATCTTGGCTGTTGGCCATGCAACTATTAACCTTGGGTCGAATGCTTTTCCACACATTGCATAATTTCCAGCTCCGTAGGAATTTCCGATTATAATACTAAACTTCGGTACAACACTATTGCTCATGGCGTTAACCATTTTTGCTCCGTCTTTTATAATACCGGCATGTTCTGATCGGGAACCTACCATGAAACCCGTAACGTCGTGCAGAAAAACTAAAGGAATTCTTTTTTGATTGCACGCCATAATGAATCTAGCGGATTTATCGGCCGAGTCGTTATAGATAACACCGCCAAAATGCATTTCACCTTTTTTCGTTTTTACAACTTTTCGCTGATTCATAATTATTCCAACGCTCCATCCATCTATACGAGCATAACCGCACAGGATTGATTTTCCGAACCCTGCTTTATATTCTGTGAATTTAGAATCATCTACCAATCGTTTGATGATATTTTTTGATTCGTAAGGTTTTGCTCTGTCAAATGGGAGTGTTCCGTAAATTTCTGATTCAGGAAATTTAGGATCAATAGGTTTAACTCTTGAAAATCCGGCTTTTTGAGTTTCTCCGAATTTTTCTACAATATCACGAATGGTTTCTAAACACTCGCTGTCATCTTCACACTCGTAGTCAGTAACTCCAGAAATTTCGCAATGAGTTTCAGATCCACCTAATGTTTCATTATCAATGTCTTCACCGATAGCAGCTTTTACCAAATAGGAACCTGCAAGGAAAATAGTACCTGTTTTTTTTACGATAATAGCTTCGTCACTCATAATGGGCAGGTAGGCGCCTCCTGCAACACAACTTCCCATAACTGCAGCTATTTGAGGTATTCCCATTGAGCTCATTACAGCGTTATTCCTGAAAATTCTTCCAAAGTGTTCTTTATCGGGGAATATTTCATCTTGTAGTGGAAGAAAAACTCCTGCTGAGTCTACTAAATAAATTATTGGGATTTTATTTTCTATAGCAATTTCCTGGGCGCGTAAATTTTTCTTCCCAGTTATGGGAAACCAAGCACCCGCTTTAACAGTAGCGTCGTTTGCTACAACAATAACCTGCTTATTATGTATGTAACCAATAATAACAACAACCCCACCACCCGGGCAACCTCCGTATTCCCTGTACATTTCATAACCAGCAAAGGCGCCTATTTCCTGTTGAGGTTTATTAGGATCTAATAATTTTTTAATGCGTTCTCGTGCTGTGAGTTTTCCTTTGCTTTGGTGTTTTTTTATTTTTTCATCCCCGCCTCCTTTATGAATAGTATGTAGCTTCCCCTTTAAATCGGAAACCATAATTTTCATTTTGTCTTCGTTTTTGTTGAATTCTATATCCATCATGGAGGTTTTCTCTTTTATGTTAAAATGGAGGTTAAGGTTTCGTCTTATGATTCGTAGGGTACCCTGTTGATAATGCTTTTTGCCAGTGTAATTTCGTCAGTGTACTCAATTTGTTCCCCAAAAGAAACACCTCGAGCGATGGTGGTTATTTTGACATCTAACCCTTTAAGTTTCTTAAACAGAAAAAAGTTAGTCGTATCGCCTTCCATTGTAATTCTTAAAGCAAGTAGAATTTCTATTATTTTTGAGCTTTTTTTAATTCTGTCAACAAGAGATTCTATATTAAGATCACTTGGGCCTATACCATCCATTGGTGAAATAATGCCTCCCAGAACATGATATTTCCCGTGAAATTGACCTGTATTTTCAATTGCTATTACATCTCGTATATCTTCAACAATACAAATTAAATCGTCTTTTCTCACAGGTGAGGAACATATCTCGCAAATCGGTTTTTCTGAAAGGTGATGACAAATGGAGCACTCGTGTATTTTACTTTTCAATTCAGAAAGCGTTTTTCCAAAACTTTTCAGAAAATCATCATCATGCTTAAGCAGCTGAAGCGCATATCGTTGAGCTGTTTTTTTACCAACACCCGGAAGAGTATTGAAATAACTTGTTAGCTCATCTATAAATTGAAGTGACTTAGGGTTATCCATTAAAATGCAAAACTTTTTCTTTTATTAAACTATTGTATAATGCATTCAATGGAAGCCCCATTATGTTGTAGTAGCAACCATCAATTTTTTTAATTCGTGCCTGGCCAATCCATTCTTGAATACCGTAACTTCCTGCTTTGTCAAGTGGTTTGAAGTTGTTTATGTAATAATCAGCTTCGGCTTCTGAAATGGTTTCAAATTCAACTTTCGAAATTGAACTGAATGATTTTATTCTATCGTGAAATTTTAAACAAACCCCGGTAACCACCTGATGCTCTTTATTGCTTAGTTTTAAAATCATATCTAACGCATCCTTTTCATCTTTTGGTTTGCCCAGTATTTTGCCGTCAAAAATAACGACAGTGTCAGAGGTGATGATACATGTTTCCTCATGTTTTTGAGCATTAAACTCCTCACTTTTTAATCTTGCTAAATACTCCGGAACTTCATAAGGTGATAAATCTGAAGGATACGTTTCATCAATACTAAGTACCTGGACGTCAAACTCAACCCCCAATTGTTTGAGTAGTTCTTGCCGACGTGGAGACTGACTGGCTAAAATTATTTTTTTTTGTTGTATCATAGACTTATACGTTAAAAGCGTAAATAAGTGTTGTTAATATTCCCGATACCATTATGAATTTACAGGTGTTGCTTGGTCGCTGATAGTCTTCGTTTTTTTCTGCTCTGACAACTCCGTAAATGATATCTGCAATGGGTGCAATTACGAGTAGCCATATATAAAGCATGAAGGGAAGTTCATCGAAAGGAGGGGAGCTTAATTTGAAGTGGAGTACATAAATTAAGGATAGTCCGAGTAAAATAGAGAGAAGTACAACTATTGCTTTCGTCGCTTTTTCTCCTAATACAATTGGAACTGTACTTGCCCCAGCAGTAAAATCTCCTTGATAATCCTGTAAATCTTTAACAATTTCCCGTATGATGGATAAAAGGAAACCAAAAAGGGATAATCCAATTGAATATAGCCATAGAGTGTTCAAAGGGCCTCCAAATATGGTCTTAAAGTTTATTTTAAGGATATCGCCATATGCTTTTATATAGCCTAAACTTTCAAATATAAAATAGGTGAGTACCACTGCTGACGAAGCAATTGCAACCAGTATGTTGCCAAGAAGAAAGGTGTTTTTAACGTATTTTGAATAAATCCAAAGAATTCCCGCTATTAAAGTATGCAGTAACATGAGTCGATAGTTTCCAGCACTTTCACCAATGTAAGCAGCAATCAAAAGACCCGATCCTGTTAAAACGATGTAAATTAATTCCGCGATTTTTTTAGATATACGCTTGCCAATAATTACTTTGTCGGGTTTGTTGATTTCATCAACTTTCACATCGTTAATATCATTAATAACATAACCACCAGCAGCAATAAACATAACCGAAATTGCAAGTAAAAGTGTTTCGAAAAAACTTAATGTGGAAGCGCTTAAAGGGAAAAGGTTTTTAATAGCTGGCTCGAAAACAGCATATTTCGTCAAAAGAACTGTGCACCCGGCAATCAGAAGGTTTTTCCAACGTAACAGTTGTAATAAATTTTTTACCATATTTTCGCTTCGTCAATATTTTCTGGATTAAACCATTTGTTTTGAGCCCGCATTACTTTTTCTATAAGATCTCTCACGCATCCTTTCCCTCCGGCTAAAGGGGAAACGTACTCAGAGATTTGTTTTATTTCAGTAGCGGCATCATTAGGGCAGGATGGTAAGCCAATTTTACTCATGATTTCATAATCGGGAACATCATCACCCATGTATGCAATTTCTTCATTGGTTAGATTATAGGTAAGTTTTAATTCTTCAAATGCTTCCCATTTATCTGAAGCTCCCATAAATACATCGTGAATTCCGAGTCCTGCAAATCTTTTTTTAACAATTTCATTTCTTCCTCCCGAAATAACAGCAACTTTAAATCCTCTTTTAACAGCAAGCTGTAAGGCGAAACCGTCCTTAATATTCATCGTTCTTGTTTGCTCTCCCGTTGGTTCTATAATTATTGTTCCGTCGGTTAAAACACCATCTATATCAAGTATAAAAGTGGTGATTTCAGTTAAGTTTTTCGGGTATTTAATCATGGTTGAATTTGTTTAACACTACATTAAAATAATAATATAATTTTCATTCACTTTTCCTGGAATTATTATAGAATGTTAATTCACTAAAGTTAATCGAAATATGCTTAATTTAAATGATGGTATAGCTAAAATTATCCAACTATTTCCCTAGATTTACGTAAATAATAGTAAGCTGTTAATTAAGCCCAAACCAGATTTCTATGGAAGGACAAGTATTAGATTCCTCGCAAAAAGCACTTTCAATTAACTTGGATAGAACAATTTATGGAACTTTTGCCGAGATTGGTGCCGGTCAGGAGATTGCACGTAATTTCTTTGTTGTTGGCGGAGCTTCAGGTACAATTGCTCAATCGCTTAGTGCTTATGATATGGCAATAAGTGATTCATTGTATGGAGAACGCCCAGGTCGATATGTTTGTAAAGCAAGGTTGGAACAAATGATTTCCTACGAATACAACAGGTTGGTAAGTGAATTGTCTGTCAAGAAACCTGAAAAAAGGTTTTTTGCGTTGGCAGATACTGTTGAAGCGATTAACTATGACCGATCCAATAAATCTCACGGTTGGATGGGAGTTCGTTTTCAATTGAATCCCGGTGAAGCTTATAATGATGTTATCATTCACATTCGATTGCTTGACAGAGAAAATCTTCAACAACAGGAGATACTGGGTAAAATGGGGGTAAACCTGCTTTACGGTTGCTATCATTTGCACCATTCACCTGAAAGTATTTTAAAACATATGAATGATGGGTTAATTCCAGGTCGAATGCAAATTGATATGGTTGAATTTAAGGGACCATTGTTTAAAAATGTAGACAATAGACTTTTGAGTTTATGGCTTGTAAAAAATAAAATGGCTGATGCGGTAATGTTTCAGCCAGACGGTTCAACTATTCACCCTACGGAGGTTCTTTATAAAAAGGAAATATTAGCGATGAGGGGAAGGTTTCGTCCAGTGACTAAAGTACATTTGGATATGCTGAAAAACGGGATGAAACAGTTTGAAAAGGATGATCGCATAGAAGATAAGAAAAGAATAACGGCAATAACCGAAATAACGCTTCGGGATTTAAGTGGTGAAGAAGGGATTGACGATCAGGATTTCCTGGATAGAGTTGATATTTTAACAGCTCTTGGTCAAACGGTACTTGTTTCGAACTTTCACGAATATTATAAATTGGTTCAATATTTGACTCGTTACAATACGGGGGCTCAGATTGCTCTTGTTTTAGGAGCAAATTCTTTGATAAATGTATTTAATGAGCGTTTTTATGAGAATTTAAATGGTGGGCTTATGGAAGCATTTGGATATTTGTTCCACAGAGACGTTCGGCTTTATTTGTACCCGTATAAATTTGGTGATGAGGTAATTTCTTCAGGGAACATGATTATTCCTGAGAAATATGAAGATTTATATAATTTTTTGAAGTCCTCAAAAAAGATTGTTGACTATGAAAAGTATGATAAGGCAACGTTGGATATCTTCTCTCACAAAGTGCTTGAAAAGATTATAGAAGGAAATACTGAATGGGAAAAAATGGTTCCTCCTATAGTGGCCAGGTTGATAAAGGAAAATAATTTGTTCAATTTTAGAAGAAAAAAGTTTACCAGGTCCAAGATGAGTTTTAGGTAATTATTTCAATTTGTCTGTCGGATTAATGCTGTTCAAAACTAACTATCTTTGTAATCAATTTTGAAACTATGAGAATTGTATTCCTGGGCACTCCTGATTTTGCAGTAGCTTCACTAAAAGCACTTGTTGATAATGATTTTGATGTTGTTGGGGTGGTTACCATGCCTGATAAGAAATCAGGTAGAGGAATGAAAATGCGGGAGTCAGCTGTAAAGAAATATGCTTTGGAGCGAAGTTTACCTGTTCTTCAACCAGAAAATCTTAAAGATGAATCTTTTCAATTAAAATTAAAAGAGCTTAATCCTGATTTGCAAATTATTGTGGCATTTCGAATGCTGCCTGCTTCAGTATGGCAATTGCCAAAGTTTGGAACATTTAATCTGCATGGCTCTTTGCTTCCTGATTACAGGGGAGCAGCCCCTATAAACTGGGTTTTAATAAACGGTGAAAAAGAAACTGGAGTCACTACGTTTTTTTTAGAGCATGAAATAGATACTGGCGAAATTATCGACTTTGCTAAAGTTGAGATTGATTCTAATGAAACAGCAGGTGAGCTTCATGATAAATTAATGATTATTGGTGCTGATTTGGTTCTTAAAACAACCCGGAAAATTATTTCTGGTTCTGTTTCCACTAAAAAACAGAACGATATCTTACAGGGGCAGAAACCAAAATTAGCATATAAAATCTTTAAGGAAACCTGCAGGATTAACTGGGAAGATGAAGCTGAGAAAATTCACAATCTTATAAGGGGCTTGAGTCCGTATCCGGGAGCTTTTTCATATTTCAAATTTCCTGATGGAAAAGAAATTGGCTTTAAGATCTTTAAGGCAGAAAAAAGTGATAATAAATTGAATCCAGGTACAATTAAAACAGATGGTAAGAAGATCTTTTTTATTGGTTGTGGAGAGGGTTCGATTCAAATTCAGGAACTACAACTTGCTGGAAAAAAAAGAATGCCGGTTCAAAGTTTCCTGCAAGGAATTAATCTGATTGATGTTGTTTTGAAGTAGTTTTAATCAGTTAATTTTTTAAGACGAATTTACCTTTTTGAATAATTGTAACATTTTCCAGGTTTTCATACTCCAGTAGATAAGTGTAGTTGCCATCTTTACATATAGTTCCATGTTCATCTTTCCCATCCCATGAAGTGTTGTTGCAGGCATGAAATACTCGATTACCCATTTCATTAAATACACTAAAATCTCTGACAACCAGGTTGTTGTTGGAAACGCCAAAACTCGAAGTGTAATTTTTAGATTGGGGTTGGAAATAGGCTGGGAGGTTTAAATGGAAGTCTTGCCTTGGAGAAATTATTGCAACTAAACTATCCATGCAACCCATTTTATTTTTGACTTTTTGTTTTATTATGTTTGATTCGTAAGGATTGGTAGCAAACAAAGCACTTCTTTGATTTACCGTTGTGTTATTCATTGAATAGGAAATACTGTCTTTGAAATTATGACTTTTTATCTTTACAAAAGCAGGGTTTGAAAGCAGCACGTTTTTAATATAGAAACCAACCTCAGGTTTTTTTTTGATTTTAACCAGTTGAGTAATGGAATCAACGCATCCGTTTTTGTCCAGTACTTTTAAATGAACCTTTGATTTTAAGGCTTTGTTGAACTTATGTTCAGGATTTTTTTCCATAGAGAAATTTCCATCTCCAAAATCCCACATCCACTGCTTTACTTCAGTAGCCTGAGTAAAAGAATTGTCCGCGAAAACCACTGATTGATCACATTTTGAATTTGGTTCGAAAAAGGCAAAAGGAGCGGCGTTAATTTTGATACTTTTCTTAAGAGAGTATGCTTGACCCAATTCTGTTTTTATGGTAAGCTTAACATTATAGTTACCTGATTCCGAATAAACATGTACCGGTGAGTTGTCATTTGCTACGCTTCCATCTCCAAACTCCCAAAACCATGCTATAATTTCATGTTCTGAACTGGAAAGGTCTTCAAAATAGATGATAGTATTACTGCAATGATTTTTGTAATCGAAATCAACATTACCTCTCAGAAGATGGGTAATGAAAAGTAAAGAGGCAAAAAATAGATTATAAAATTTGTTTTTCATTTATGTTATACAATACGATAATATGTAATTAAAAGTTTAGTTGCTTTGCATATTGGTTTAAAAAAGCAATTAATTTAAATCAAATTCGTTATTTTAAGGTAAATATTTTAAAATGAAAAAGATTGGTTTTTTTATTGTTTTCTGTATTTTTTCAGGATGTTCCAAGGTGCCTGTTTCTGGAAGGAAACAGTTGAATTTACTTCCCGAGACAGAGTTGATTCAAATGAGTTCTTATCAATATAGTCAGTTTATTAATCAATCTGTTGTGGTTGAAAATACACCGGAGTCTGATTTGGTAGAGAAAGTGGGTAGAAATATTGCGCGTGCTGTTGAAGATTATCTTAAAAGAAATCATCATCAAAAACGTTTGAGAGGTTTTGACTGGGAATTCAAATTGGTTGATAACAGTCAGGTAAATGCTTGGTGTATGCCGGGAGGCAAGATTTGTTTCTACACGGGCATTTTAAAGTACACTGAAGATGAGAATGGGTTAGCGGTTGTAATGGGCCATGAAATTGCTCATGCTATAGCAAGACATGGAAACGAAAGAATGAGTAAGGCTCTGGCTGCGCGAATGGGAGGGGTTGCTCTAAGTGTTGCTGTTATGAATAGAGGAGCTGAAACGCAAAAGGTTTTTCAGGAAGCATACGGAATTACAAGTGGTTTAGGCGGTTTGGCTTTTTCAAGGAGGAATGAGTTGGAATCTGATAAATTGGGGTTGGTTTTTATGGAATTGGCGGGTTATGATGCAGCGCATGCATCCGATTTTTGGCAAAGAATGGCTGAAAATAAAAATCAGATTCCTGAATTTTTATCTACGCACCCCAGTGATGAAAAGAGAATTGAGAAAATTAATGATTTTTTGAACTCGGAAGAGTTTCAACAACATATTCAGCAATAGGTGGGATTAAATACAATAAGTACATTCTTAGTTACTAGAAATTAACAGTGAATTTATTAAAAGTTTCTACCTGATCTATAAATTTAGAAGATTCCTTACCGTAAATTAGAGTTATGTCGCAGTTAACGATTGAAAAAGATATTGAGTTTATAAAAAATCAGGTAAATTATCTGGATACTTTTCAGCAAAGAATTTTTAAAGCTCTGAAAGAACTTAAAAGTATGAGTTCATGGAAAGGTTTTCGGGGTGATGAATTTATTTATGCAGATATTGATAGATGGTTGAAAAGTTATTCTACTTTAAAAAGTCATCTTTGTCAAAAAGAAGTCATCGATGAAGAATTAAAATCGAAACTGAATAACTTGCCGCAGTTAGATTTTGAAAAACCTTTATCCACAAAGGATTTTCTGAAAAGTAAAGGTGGTTTTACTCGTTTTATGTATGTTGTAATTCCATTCATTAGAACCAGTATTAATAAAAAACGAGTTAAAGAGATAGAAAGTCAGCTTCTGAGCTATAAGAACTGGGGAGAAAAGTTGCGTAAATTATCTTTTCAAATAGAACGCGTTTATACCGACGGAATTTAATTGGATAATCGTAAAATTAAAATAGCTTTCTTATCTGTTTTTCATCCTTTTAGAGGGGGTATTGCTCAATTTAATACTGAGTTGTTTAAAGCCCTTGAAAGTAAAACTGAAATACAGGCATTTAACTTTACTACCCAATATCCTTCATTGTTTTTTCCTGGAAAAACACAATATGTTGATAAGACAGATCTTCCTCCGGATTTTAAAACTTCTCGACTTTTAAGTTCTGTAAACCCTTTAAGTTTCATTAGAACTATAAAAGCAATAAGAAATTTCAATCCTGATGTTTTAATATCTTCCTATTGGATGCCTTTTTTGGGTCCTTCGCTTGGTGTGGTTTGCAATAGGGTTAAGAAAAACACACTCAATATTTCAATTGTGCACAATGCAATACCCCATGAAAAAAGGTTTGGAGATAAATTGTTATCAACTTTTTACCTTAAGCAGCAACATGGATTTGTAACCATGAGTGAAACGGTGAAAAATGATTTGAAATTTTTGGTACCAAATTCAATAACCATGTTGAGACCTCATCCTTTATATTCCCAGTTTGGTGATCCCAAAGAAAAAGAAATGGTTCGTTTGAAGTTTGGAATTAAAGAGGGGCAGAAAGTACTTTTGTTTTTTGGGTTCATTCGAAAGTATAAAGGCCTGGATTTACTTTTAAAAGCCTTAAAAGATGCCAGGGAGAATACAGTTGTTTTAATTGCTGGTGAGTGTTATGGAGAGTTTTCTGAATACCAAAAAATCATAGATGATAATAAGTTAGGTTCTCGAGTAATAAATCATGTTCGATATATTCCTGATTCAGAAGTTTCAGAGGTTTTTTCCGTATCGGATATTTGTGTGTTGCCTTATCGAACAGCTACCCAGAGTGGTATTGCGTCTATCGCGAAGTTTTATCAGGTACCAATGGTGGTTACTCCTGTAGGGGAGTTGCCAAATGAGGTGACCCCTAATGAAACGGGTGTTGTTTGTGCTTCATCAGATCCTGCTGATATTGCAAAGGGGGTCAATGAATGTTTGGCATCCATAGATGTTTTCTCACGCAAATTGAAAGCTGAAAAGGAAATGCATAGTTGGGAAAATTTTGGAGATGAACTCTTAAACTTTGTAAAAAAGATACAAGGTTGATATTTTACAAACGAAAATAATCTACTTTTTAAAAGTTTATATTTGTTCATATGCTTCTTGGAGTATTTTTTAAAAAATTGATAAAACAGTTTCACTTCAGGTTTTTAATTAGATGGAGTTTGGTTGCTGCTTTTGTTGGTAGTTTGTCAGGAAGTGCTTCTGCAATTTTTCTTTTGTTGCTGGAATGGGCAAAAAACACACGTGAAGCGAATCCTTGGCTTTTGTTCTTGTTGCCTCTAGGAGGCTTTTGTGTTGCGCTTGGTTATACTTATTGGGGTAAGTCGGTGGATAGGGGAAATAACTTAATTGTAGAGGAGGTTCAAAAACCATCTAAAGTGATCTCTTTCTTGATGGCTCCATTGGTTTTAACAGGTACAATTATCACCCATGTTTTTGGGGGGTCAGCAGGTCGAGAGGGTACGGCAATTCAGATGGGCGCTTCAATTGCCGATCAATTAAATTTTGTCACAAAGTTTTCCGACGAGGATAGAAAAATATTATTAATGTGCGGTATGGCGGCTGGATTCTCTTCCTTATTTGGAACTCCATTGGCAGGGACACTATTTGCTTTAGAGATTATTTTTATTGGTAAGTTGTTGTATGAAGGGGTAATCGCTGTAATTCTTTCTGCATATGTGGCGTATTATGTTTGTGGTTTCTGGCCAGTTGAGCATACTCATTACACTATAGGGAAAATACCTGAAGTAAATTTTATAAATGTTGGGTGGTTGTTGTTGGCAAGCATTGCTTTCGGGGTTGCCTCTAAAGTATTCAGTTTAGCTATGTTTTGGTGTACAAAGCAATTTAAAAAATACGTTTCCTCGGCTTTGTTTCGTCCTGTTTTTGGAGGGGTTTTAGTGGCGGGGTTTATTTACTTCCTGGGGTTTAAATACGCAGGTCTTGGGTTGGATACAATTGTAGCTTCTTTTTCTGTTCAACAGGGAGCTGAAGTTTTTGCTTTAAAGTTGGGTTTAACGGTTTTAACGCTAAGTGCTGGTTTTAGAGGTGGAGAAGTAACGCCTTTATTCTTTATTGGTGCTACATTAGGTAGTGCATTAAGTTTATTTATACCGTTACCAGTAGGTATTTTAGCCGGTGTTGGGTTTGTTGCTGTGTTTTCGGGGGCTACCAATTCTCCAATTGCCTGTACTTTGATGGGGTTGGAATTGTTTTCAAGTGGTGGAATAAATTTTTCATTAATTATTTTTCTTGCTTTAGGATGTTTTACAGCGTATTATGTGAGTGGGCATACGGGAATTTATACTTCACAAATTATAGGACGTGTTAAATATTGGTTTTCACCAAATTTGAAGGGTAAAAGGCTTTTGGATATAATGAGGTAGTTTTTAGTTGTAAAAAGAACATTTGTAAACCTGTTCATTTCCAACTGCATCTGAAACAATCAGTTTTAATTCGTGTTTACCTTTTGAAATTACATTGTGCTTATAATGGGTTAAACGAGCTTTTTTGAAATCGTATTCCATTAGAACCCACTTTCCATCAATATAGCAGTTGTAGGACTCTATACCGGATAAATTATCGGATATTTTGAAATCAAACTTATTTTGAAGTCCTATGTTTTTTCCACTGTAAATATTTAGAGGTTTTATCGATGGCGGAATGGTGTCGTGAAATATATAAAAATCGCCAAAATATTTTGTTTTAAATGAGTAGTATCCAACGGCGTATTCTCCTACATGTACTTTTTCTTTTCCTTTGGATGTTTTTCGAATAGCAACAAGTTTATTTTCTGGTATTGATGAGGGAAACTCGCATTTAATGTAAATTTCTGCTGATTTATGCAGCGGGGTTAAATCTGAGTGTACATAGTGTATATCGCTCCATCTTAATTCAGGGTGTTTTTCATTGAAGTATTTAAAGTCAATATCATTGTATAAGGCGCTGTCGGGAATTTGTATTAAGAACCCTTTAGCTTTAAATTCATTTTCATGATGATACATCATTTTTTTTGCAAAGTTTTTGTGGAGTGGTTGTTTTGCGAAATTTATCAAAGGTTTTGCATTTACCTGAAATTTTAATTTTGAAGTATTTCCGGCAACATCTGTGACAGTATACTCAACATTATGTATTCCTGGTTCATCGAAGTTAATTATCCCGTTCTGTTCAGAAGTTTCATAAATGCTGAGATGGTTATTGGGTTCTATGTATGATTTATGAATCCATTTATGCTGTGTTTTTTTATAGTGGTAATCTGTGTGTGCATTCAGGTATCTGGATTCATTAAATGGAACTTTATCCATTTTTTGCTCAAAAACAATTTTCCCATCAATTCTTAATTGTATTCTGTATATTCCGCAGCGATTTCCTGATCCGTTTATTTTATCAAGTGTTTCAATTCCAAATCCTATTTTTTTTGAAACAACAGGGGTGGAATTTAGTTTGTTTTCGTTTGAAGTATTAATCGCTTTAAAATAAAGCGCTTTTGGTTGTCCGTTTACGGTTGATTCATCATCAAGTGGATAAATTCTAATTCCACGAATAATAGGTTTTATATTGTCCTTAATTGGCATTCCAAACAAAAGTACATTAAGAGGGTGTTCTGATTTGGTTTCTCTTATTTCATAGTGCAAATGAGGTCCTCCAGATCTACCTGTATTTCCTGATAATGCAATTACTTCACCTTTTTTTACGGGAATTTGGTTCGGCTCGGGATACCAGTTGAAAGTGAACGATTGATTTTTATATTGTTCTTTTTTAGCAAAGATGTCAATTTTTGAGGAAAACTCTTTTAAGTGTGCGTAAGCTGTTGTGTAACCATTTGGATGGTCAACATACACCACCTTTCCATAACCTCCATGCTGAATTTTAATTCTGGATACATATCCATCAGCTGAAGCGTATATTTTTTTTCCTTCGACTCCCTGTGTTTTTATGTCAATTCCCGCATGAAAATGATTGGTTCTCAATTCACCAAAATTACCGGCCAGATATAAAGGAATATCCATAGGTGTCTGGAAGTAGTCCTGAGGATATTGGGTTTCCTGCGCTAAAAGAAATCCTGAAAATACGTGCAATATGAATAAAAAAGAAAACTTCATTTTATATGAAACGCAAAAATCGGACAAAAGTCAGTGATTTCGTCGTTTAAACAGTTAAAAGTTAGTAACAGTTTTTTTTTAATTTGTTAAACTCCTTTTGGAAAGTTACCTTTGCCAAGGTTATAATTTTCTATGGACAAAAGAGATACTTCATTGATTGTTGAAAGTTTGCAGTCTAAAGTGGAAAAGCTTATTATTCAGCATAATAAAGCCAAAGAAGATATCAGGCAATTAAAAGAAGAGAATACATCTTTACAAGGAAAATTAACCTACGCAAAAGTCCAGGCAAAAGAATTAAGTGAAAAGAACAAGGTTTTGAAACTTGCTAAATCACTTTCTGGCAAACAAGGAAAATCAACCGATATTAAACTGAAAATTAATGAGTTAATTCGGGAAATTGACAAATGTATAGCACAAGTAAATAGTTAGAATGTCAGAAAGCGTTTCTATAAAAGTAAATATTGCTGGAAAAGAATATCCTCTTAAAATAACCTCTTCTGAACGAGAAGAGGTGTTTTCTGTTGAGTCAGAGATTAATGAGAAGTTGAAGATTCTTAAAACTGACTATGGTGTAAAAGATAAACAAGATTTGTTAGCCATGTTTTTATTTCAATACATGATGGCTAATAAAAAAAAGAATACTGATTCTGAGGCGATAAACGATGGTTTGTACAACAAATTAAAAGACCTTGATGAGTACATTTCTGATTATCTCAAGGGCTAGTTTTTAATTTCCTTAATTTATTGATTTTGATTTTTTTAGGTTGTTTAATGTAAACTATTTAAACAATGTTATTATGAATGAGGTAACCTATGGTGTAGTTGGTATTGTAATTGGGTTATCAGTAGGGTTTTTTGTTTTAAAAGCTCTGACTGGTAAGCAAACAAAAAGAATTCTGGAGGCCGCAGAAAAGGACGGAGAACAAATCAAAACGGATAAAATTCTCCAGGCAAAAGAAAAGTTCTTCCAACTAAAATCTGAACATGAAAAAAATGTAAACAAAAGAAATCAGCAAATTTCACAAACGGAAAACAGACTAAAGCAAAAAGAAAACAGTCTGAATCAGAAAATGAACGACTATAATAAAAAAGATAAAGAAATAAAACGTCTGCAGTCCAAATTAGAAGATAAAATCAGTCGTAATGAAAAGAGAGAGCAAGACCTGGAAAGTCAGCGTAAACGTCAGGTTGAGCAATTGGAAGCTGTTGCGGGAATAAGTGGTGAAGATGCTAAGAAAGAATTGGTTGAAACTTTAAAAGCTGAGGCAAAGACGGAAGCGATGTCACTTATTCAAGATACTATTGAAGAGGCTAAAATGAGTGCGAATATGGAGGCAAAAAAAATTGTAATAAAAAGTATTCAAAGATGTGCTGCTGAAACGGCTATAGAAAACGCTGTATCTGTTTTTCACATTGAATCGGATGAAATAAAAGGTAGAATTATCGGTAGGGAAGGTCGTAATATTCGGGCTATTGAAGCGGCAACAGGTGTTGAAGTGATTGTGGATGATACACCTGAAGCAATTATTTTATCTTGTTTTGATCCTATAAGAAGAGAAATTGCAAGACTGTCGATGCATCAGTTGGTGAGTGATGGAAGAATTCATCCAGCAAGAATTGAAGAGGTGGTAGCGAAAACAAGAAAAAATTTAAACGAAGAGATTTCAGACGTTGGTAAACGAACGGCAATTGACCTGGGGATTCATGGTTTGCATCCTGAGTTGATTAGAATGGTTGGACGAATGAAGTTTAGATCCTCATATGGTCAGAATTTGTTACAGCATTCCCGAGAAGTGGCTAATCTTTGTGCTATCATGGCTGCTGAGCTGGGCTTGGATGTTAAAGCAGCCAAAAGAGCTGGTTTATTGCATGACATTGGTAAAGTTCCAGATGATGAGCCAGAGTTGCCACATGCTATATTGGGTATGAATCTCGCCAAAAAGTTAAAAGAGAAGCCTGATGTATGTAATGCGATAGGTGCTCACCATGACGAAATTGAAATGACTTCATTAATTGCTCCAATCGTTCAGGTTTGTGATGCAATATCCGGAGCAAGACCTGGTGCGAGACGTGAAATTTTAGAGTCGTATATTAAAAGAATTAAAGAGCTGGAGGATTTGGCATTAAGTTATCCTGGTGTTCTAAAGACATATGCTATTCAGGCCGGTAGAGAGTTGAGAGTTGTTGTTGAAAGTGAAAAGGTTGGTGATAAAGCAGCCGAACAATTGGCTTTTGATATTTCTCAAAAAATTCAAACCGATATGACGTATCCCGGACAGGTAAAAGTGACCGTAATCCGAGAGGTTAGAGCTGTAGGTATAGCAAAATAACTGATGTTAAAATGTAATAAAAATTAAAAACCACCATTTAGGTGGTTTTTTATGAAATTATATTTTTTCGAAAAGCAACCATTAGGAAAAAATACGTCTGTTTAAGTGTGTTGGTGATAAAAGCCAATAATTGTTCTTGCTAGTTATGATTACCCTTACGTTCCTCCCCGGTTTCGTAAGGGTTTTCTGTTTTTAGTGGGTGTAATAGATTTAGAGTTTTATTATTGTCTTACATGGCAGATTGCTCTTCAATAGCCTCTAAGATTTTCGAACAACAATCAACGGCTGTTTTTTCGTCGAGGTTTAAAGGAGGGGAGATTCTGAGGCATTTGTCGTTAAAAAGAAACCAGTCGGTAATTACTCCTTTTTGAACACATTTTTTAATTACTCCAAAATTAAAGGCTTGATTTTTAAATTCAATGCAGAGAAAAAAACCAATCCCTCTTGTTTCAATTATTGCAGGATGTTTAAGGTGTTTTAAGAAAATTGGGGAAATCCTGTTTACGTTTTCTGTTAATTTATTCTCTTGTATTTCCTGTAAACAAGCTAAGCTGGCAGCGCAGGCAACAGCATTGCCTCCAAAGGTGGTGATGTGTCCAAGAACAGGATTTTGCGTTAGCTTTTGCATAATTTCTTTTTTAGAAATAAAAGCGCCGATAGGCATACCGCCACCCATACCTTTAGCAAGGGTAATGATGTCTGGTGTGATGCCGTGTTGTTCAAAGCCAAAAAAGGTTCCTGTTCGTCCAAATCCAGTCTGGATTTCATCTACTATCATTAAGGCACCAACTTTATTACATTTCTCTCTTACAGCTTGTATATAGCCTTTTTCGGGAAGTATTATTCCCGCCTCAGCTTGAAATGCTTCAATTACTATTGCAGCGGTATCTTTGGTTATGTGCTGAATATCCTCAAAATTGTTATATTGAATTAATCGAGTCTGGGGTAGAAGTGGACGAAAACTGTTTTTAAAATCTTCGTTACCCATAATGCTTAAAGCTCCATGTGAGCTTCCATGATATGCATTTTTACAGGAAATTATTTCCGTTCTTCCCGTATATCTTTTGGCTAACTTTAAGGCGCCTTCAATTGCCTCGCTGCCAGAATTGACAAAGTAAATGTTGTTTAATGCTTCAGGGAGGAGATTGCAGATGGATTCAGCCAATTGATTTTGAGGTGTTTGAATATACTCTCCATAAACCATCAGGTGCATGTATTTTTTACTTTGTTTCAGAATGGCGTTAACTACTCTTGGGTTGCAATGGCCGACGTTTGAAACGGAAATTCCAGAAATTAAATCAACATATTTTTTTCCTTCCGAATCAATCAGGTGTACACCCTCTGCTTTTTCAATATGCAAATCCATTGGTTCTGGAGATGTTTGAGCTATATAGGAGTAAAAAAGTTCTCTTTGTGTAATCATATTGTCAATTGGATCAAAGTTAGCTCTAAATTTACTTTAACAAACCTTTAAATATCTTTAAATGCATAAAAAAGCCCTACATTAAGCAGGGCTTTAAGTTTATCAAAAGTTTTTTTACTCAGCAGTGTCTTCATCCTCTTTTTTTGCTGCTTTTTTCTTTGCTTTTGTTACCTTCATTTTGATTTCAGAATTTTTTTCATCGAAATCAACTTTTACCGTATCTCCCTCAGACAGCTTAGAGGATAGAATTTCCTCTGCTAATGCATCCTCAAGGTATTTCTGAATGGCTCTCTTTAATGGGCGAGCTCCGTATTCTTTGTCGTACCCTTTGTTTGCTATGTAGTCTTTAGCCTCATCTGTTAATTGAATCTTGAATCCTAAATCATCAACTCTCGAAAACAGTTTAGCCAATTCAATATCGATAATTTTATGAATATCTTCTTTGCTTAATGAGTTGAATAAAATAACGTCATCAATTCTGTTTAAGAATTCAGGAGCAAAAGATTTTTTTAATGCGTTTGTAATGACACTTTTAGCGTGTTCATCTGCTGCGGATAGTTTCGCAGAAGTATTAAATCCAACACCTGTTCCAAACTCTTTCAATTTTCGGGTACCTACATTTGATGTCATTATGATTACACAGTTTCTAAAATCAACTTTTCTACCCAGTGAATCCGTAATGTGTCCTTCATCCAGTGCTTGAAGTAATAAGTTAAAGACATCTGGATGAGCTTTTTCGATTTCATCTAAAAGTATAATCGAATAGGGCTTACGTCGTACTTTTTCGGTTAATTGACCTCCTTCTTCATAACCGACATAGCCCGGAGGGGCTCCAACTAATCTTGAGATAGCAAATTTTTCCATGTATTCACTCATGTCAATTCGAATAAGCGAGTCCTCGCTATCAAACATAAATTTAGCAAGTTCTTTTGTTAGTTGTGTTTTACCAACCCCTGTCGGACCAAGGAAAATAAACGATCCAATAGGTTTGTTTGGGTCTTTTAATCCAACTCTGTTTCTTTGAATAGCTTTTACTACTTTATTTATTGCATCGTCTTGGCCTATAACCCTTCCTTCAAGTACTTCAGCCATTTTAGATAGTCTCCCTTGCTCTTTTTCCGCCACTCTTTGAGTAGGGATACCGGTCATCATAGCGATAACTTCAGCAACATCTTCTTCATTTACAGTCTCTCTGTGGTCTTTTATTTCTTCTTCCCATTTGGATTTAGCTACATCAAGTTTTTCGTTCAGTTGCCTTTCGGAGTCCCTTAATCGTGCCGCTTCCTCATACTTTTGAGATTTTACAACGTGGTTTTTTTCTTCTTTAACACTTTCAATGTCCTTTTCAATTTGAATAATTTCCACAGGTACGTTTATGTTCGTAATGTGAACTCTTGAACCTGCTTCATCAAGAGCATCTAATGCTTTGTCTGGAAGATGACGGTCGGTAATAAACCGATTGGTCATTTTGACACATGCGTCGATTGCTTCTGGTGTGTAATTTACATTGTGGTGATCTTCGTAACGACTTTTTACATTGTTTAATATTTCAACAGTTTCTTCTATTGATGTAGGCTCAACAAGTACTTTTTGAAATCTTCTCTCCAGTGCGCCATCTTTTTCAATATATTGCCTGAACTCATCTAACGTAGTGGCACCGATACATTGAACTTCACCTCTTGCCAAAGCGGGCTTGAACATATTGGATGCGTCAAGCGAACCTGAAGCTCCACCAGCACCAATAATGGTATGGACTTCATCAATGAACAATATGATTTCAGAAGATTTTTCCAGCTCATTCATTACAGCTTTCATTCTTTCTTCAAACTGTCCTCTGTATTTTGTTCCTGCAACTAATGAAGCCAAGTCTAGAGTTACTATCCTTTTACCAAATAAAACTCTGGAAACTTTTCTTTGAACAATTCTTAAAGCTAATCCTTCCGCTATTGCTGATTTTCCAACACCTGGTTCACCAATCAGAATTGGATTATTCTTTTTTCGTCTGGATAATATTTGAGAAACCCTTTCGATTTCTCCAGATCGGCCTACAATAGGATCTAACTTACCGTCCATGGCCATTTGTGTTAAATCTCTGCCAAAATTATCCAGCACAGGTGTTTTGCTTTTGGTTTCTCCTGGTTTTTTAGGAGATTGCGGGTTTCCGCCACCTGAGCCTTCATTACCTAAAGTGTCATTAGGGTCATCTTCGGCAGGTCCACCCGGGAATTCTGATTTTGGGTCTGTTTCTTCTTCGATCATATCCATTTCTTTTTTCACAGTTTCATAATCAACGTTAAATCCTTCAAATACGTTAGTGATTACATTATCATCGTCTTTTAATATACTGAGCAATAAATGTTCTGTTCCAATTAAGCTGCTCTTGAAAAGCTTGGCTTCCAGGTAAGTTATTTTTAATGCTCTTTCTGCCTGTTTTACTAAGGGGATATTTCCGTTTTGGTTAAAATTATTAGACTTTGGTTTAATTTCACTTTCGACCGCTTTTCTAACATCCTGAAGATTGATATTTATGGCTTTGAGTATTTTTATTGCATTTCCTTCTCCTTCTCTCAAAATACCAAGAAATAAATGCTCAACACCAATATAGTCGTGACCCAGTCTAAGAGCTTCCTCGCGACTGTAGGTTATTACATCTTTTACTCTCGGTGAAAACTTAGCTTCCATACACTTGTTTTTATCAATTTACTAAACTAATCAAATTAAAGTTAAAGTAGGTCTTTTAATATAGTAACGTGACAATTTTTTGCTTTGTTCTAGAAAAGTCCTCTTATTAACAAAATTTTGTTTGAAATTACTGTCTGCATAAGGGTTTTAAACGGTTCTAATTTATTATATTAGCTCTCTTGCGTCCTTATGTTATCAAGGGTGCTGTTATAAAGATAATTAAATCACAATTTCACTAGCAAAATATGGCTGAAGGAGAAAGAATAGTAAAAGTCGATATCGGAGAAACAATGAAGGCAGCATACATCGATTATTCGATGTCTGTTATCGTGTCAAGAGCGTTGCCGGATGTAAGAGATGGTTTAAAACCGGTGCACCGAAGAGTGCTTTACGGTATGATGGATTTGGGGGTTTTTTCGAATCGAGCGCACAAGAAGTCTGCAAGAATTGTCGGGGAAGTATTGGGTAAGTATCATCCACATGGTGACTCATCTGTATATGACACGATGGTGCGTATGGCGCAAAGCTGGAGCCTTAGATATCCTTTAGTTGACGGGCAGGGTAACTTTGGTTCTGTTGATGGTGATAGTCCTGCAGCAATGCGTTATACGGAGGCTAAGCTCAAAAAAATTGCTGAAGAAACATTACGAGATATTGATAAGGATACGGTTGACCATGAGTTGAACTTTGATGATACCATTATGGAGCCAACTGTTCTGCCAACAGTAATCCCAAACCTGTTATTGAATGGTGCAAGTGGGATAGCGGTAGGTATGGCTACCAATATGGCTCCGCATAATTTGACAGAGGTTGTTGATGGTATTGTTGCTTACATCGATAATAAAGATATTGATATTCCTGAGTTGATGCAGCACATCAAGGCGCCTGACTTTCCCACAGGTGGTACTATTTATGGATACGAAGGGGTTAAAGATGCTTTTGAGACAGGTAGAGGAAGAGTTGTAATCAGAGCAAAAGCAGAAATTGAAGTTACTAAAACAGGAAAAGAAAGAATCATTGTTACTGAGATTCCTTACCTGGTGAATAAGGCGGAAATGATTAAGAAAACTGCCGACCTGGTTAACGATAAAAAAATAGAAGGGATTTCTGATATTCGAGATGAATCGGATAGAAATGGAATGAGGATTGTGTATGAGATCAAGACGAATGCAATTACTAATGTTGTCTTAAATAAATTGTACAAGTACACTCAGTTACAGTCCTCTTTTTCAGTAAATAACATAGCTTTAGTAAAGGGTCGTCCTGAGGCGCTTAACCTAAAAGATATGATTGTACATTTTGTCGATCATAGACTGGAGGTTATTGTAAGACGAACAAAGTTTGATCTTAAAAAAGCAGAGGAAAGAGCACACATACTGGAAGGTTTGATTATTGCTTCCGATAACATTGATGAAGTAATTAAGTTAATCAGAGCTTCTAAGTCTCCAGATGAGGCCAGAGAAAAATTAATGACTCGTTTTGAGCTTTCTGAAATACAGGCCAGAGCCATTGTTGAAATGAGACTTCGTCAATTGACTGGTCTTGAACAGGACAAGTTAAGAGCTGAATACGAAGAGATTAAAAAAACTATTGAGGACTTGAAAGATATTCTTGAAAATGAATCGAGAAGGTTCACAATCATTAAAGAAGAATTGACTGAAGTTCGAGAAAAGTATGGTGATGAAAGAAGATCTGTGATCAATTTTGCAGGGGGTAACTTCCGTATTGAAGATATCATTCCAGATAATGAGGTTGTAGTCACGATTTCTCATTTGGGATATATCAAACGGACAGAGTTAAGTGAATACAAAACTCAAAATAGAGGTGGTGTCGGTTCAAGGGGTTCTTCTACAAGAAATGAAGATTTCCTTGAAAATTTATTTTATGCTACAAACCACAATTGGCTCCTGGTATTTACTCAAAAAGGGAAGTGTTTCTGGATGAGAGTTTTTGATATACCAGAAGGAAATAAGACAGCCAAAGGTCGTGCGATTCAAAACTTAATAAATATTGAACGCGATGATAAAGTAATGGCTTATATTAACGTCAAGGACCTTAAGGATGAAGAATATGTTAAAAATAACTTCATAGTAATGTGTACCAGGAACGGGGTTATTAAAAAGACGTCTTTAGAGGCTTATTCCCGTCCAAGAACCAACGGTATAAACGCAATTAATGTTCGTGAAGATGACCAATTGTTAGAGGCTAAATTAACCAATGGTGAAAATGAAATTCTAATGGCGTTAAAATCGGGTAGATGTATTCGATTCCCGGAAGGAAAGGTTAGACCAATGGGAAGGACGGCTACTGGTGTAAGGGGTATTACGTTAGGAGGACCTAAAGACCAGGTTGTTGGTATGGTGTGTATTGACCGCCCGGCAGAAGAAACTGTTTTGGTTGTTTCTGAAAATGGATACGGGAAACGAACATACTTAAATGATCCCGAAGACGGTGAAGCAGTATATAGAATAACCAATAGAGGAGGTAAAGGTGTTAAAACACTTAATGTAACGGATAAAACAGGAAATCTTATTGCTATAAAATCGGTTACGGATAATCATGATTTAATGATTATTAACAAGTCTGGAATAGCTATTCGAATGGTTGTTGAGAATATGCGTGTTATGGGCCGCGCTACACAAGGTGTAAAGTTGATTAACCTGAAGGGGAAGGATCAAATAGCTGCGGTTGCTAAAGTTCCGACTTCAAAAGATGAAGAAGGAGTTTTGGAAGATGAAGATGGAGTTTTAGAAGGAGATGCTCCAGCTGAATCAGTTGATTTAGATTAGTGAATGAAAAATTAATGTTTAGACCCTGCCTTTTGGCAGGGTTTTTTGTAGATTGTAAACCTTAATTACATGCATTACGCCCTTGTAAGATGAATCGGATTTGTATTACGCTACTTCTTTCAGTTTTTACTTGCGTTTCAAATGCTCAGGATATTCATTTTACACAATGGATGCATGCTCCTCATACATATTCTCCGTCTTCTATTGGTGATTTTGATGGTGTATATCGATTTCATGGCAATTACAGGAATCAATGGTCTTCAGTAACGGTTCCTTTTACCACATTTGCAGGTATGGTTGAGACGAGTTCGTTTGATTATGTTAAAGGACTTTCAGCTGCTGCAGGTTTAGTATATGATGTTTCGGGAGATTCTGAATTTTCAACCACTCATTTAAATATCGGTTTAGGGTATAAGGTTAATTTGTCAGATTCAAATGGTGTTTTTCGATTTGGTTTTTTGCCCAATGCGACACAAAAAAAAATTGATTTAAATGCTTTGAAATTTAATAATCAATATAACGGTTATTATTTTGATGGGAACTTATCTACTGGAGAGGATTTGCCCAGATTATCCAGGTGGTACTTTGATTTTGCATTGGGAGCTGAATACTCCGGGTTTATTAACAATAAATTTAAATTAAGATCTGGTTTTGCTGTTTATAATATACTTTCGCCACAGCAAAGTTTTTTTAACAATAACGATATTCGATTGGATAGAAGATACAGTATACAGTTAAATGGTACTTATCAATTCAGTGAAAAAGTTTTAATTAAACCCGGAATACAATTTTCTAATCAGGGAATGTATTATTCAGTGAATTTTGGTGGGATTGTAGAATATGATTTAAGTAAAACCATTTATTTTAAGCAAATGATATTTGCCGGTGCATATTTTAGAGCGGTGGATAGTGGTGACTTAATTATCGGATTGGATTATGACAATTGGAGGGTGGGTGTTAGTTATGATATTAACTATTCTGGATTAGTTCCGGCGTCCAATTACAGAGGGGGTGTTGAATTGGCTGCTATATATATCATTCCCAATAAGATTATACGCCCTAAATATAAAGTTTGTCCAGATTATTGATGAAAAATTTTGTGTTATTTATATTTGTTTTTATCTCGATTCATGCTATTGGTCAGGCTCGGATTTGGTCAGGTTTCGGTGATGAAGCATTGAAGGAAGGAGATAATTATGGGGCTTCAAGATTCTATTTAAAAGCATGGGAAGAGGATTCTGCATTTAATGGGTTAATATATAAATTAGGAATTGCTTTCAAGGGATATCACAATACTGAAAAAGCATTATTTTTCTTTAAAAAAATTGAAAATAATAAAGCTTTGCAAATTAAGCATCCTGATTATCTTTTTCACTTAGCGGAACTATATAAGTCTGCTGAGAAATATAATTTGTCCAGAAATTATTTTGAAAAATTTTCCAGAGACAGAAATAGTTCTGGGTCTTATAATTATCTAAAGTCAAAAAATGAGATGAAAGTCTACAAGGATATTGTTCGGCTTTTGAAAGATACTGCTGATGTTGAGATTACAAATTTAGGTGATGATATTAATACAGGAGTTGCGGAGTATTATCCGGTATGGCTTAATGATTCTGTTATTTTATACAGTTCTTTGAAAGCATCTGATGTGACTGAGGATGGGGTAATTGAGGATGAGTCTTATGTTATTCAGTTATATAGCGGGTATAAACGGGATTCAACATGGTTTTCGGGTGATGCATTAATTTCGGAAACTTTAATGGGTATATCCTTAACAGATGGTAGCCTGGATGAAAATGGGGATTTTTACTTTGCACAAAAGTCCGAGAATTCAAATTATCAATTGGCTAAAACTAAGTTTATAATTGAAAAATCTTTTTCTGTTAAAAACAAAATCAATTACTCATTAAGAATGGATTCTGTTCAATTCATTTTTGATAATGAAAACAACCTTGAATACAATTATAGAAATCCATTTGTTTTCAATTCGAAAGGGAAAAAATATATGCTTTTTTCTTCTGACATGCCTGGTGGGAAAGGCAGGATGGATCTTTGGTATTCTCAGTGTAAAAATGGAGTATGGGATACGCCTAAGAATTTAGGGTCAAAGATAAATTCTCCCGGGGACGAAATAGGTCCGAATTATGATACAGTTAAAAATAGATTTTATTTTTCTTCAAACTGGCATTATGGTTTGGGTGGTTTCGACCTGTTTGAGGCAAAAGGGTTCTGGAAACGCCCGACATCCATTGTTAACATGGGTATTCCTTTTAACTCCAGTTTAAATGATTTGTATATTGCACCTTTGGATTCATTAACTGGTTTGTTTACCTCTTCAAGAACTGGCTCAATAACCAGTAAGGATGCTGTTTGTTGTAACGACTTATTCGAGTATAGAAAAGTGGTCCCTAAAGTGGATAGTGCTTTACTTGAAATAACTGAAGTGCTTTCTCGCGATTCAATTATGAAGCGTTTACAACGTTTGGTGGAGGAATTTCATGTAACCCTTTATTTTCACAACGACCGCCCGGATCCCGATAACTGGGATACTTTAACGTCATATTCCTATTTAGAGACGTATAATGCTTATTTGGATAGTATGCCTGCATATTATGCCCACAATACTTTAGGAAAGTCAGGAAAAGATTCGATTATGGCCTATAACAAAATAAATGATTTTTTTGATGAGTATGTGCATAAAGGTGTGGAGGATTTGAGAATTTTCTCAAGGGAGCTTCTAAAAGAATTGGAGATGGGGAATAAGATTTTATTGACAGTTAAGGGTTATGCTTCTCCATTGGCAAAGTCTGATTATAATGTTAATCTAACTCAAAGAAGGATTAATAGTTTGCAAAACTATTTAATCAATTATCCGGAAAATGCATTTTCAAAGTATTTGGAAGAAACAGCTGAAAATGGTGGAGTTTTAAGAATTAAGAAAGTTCCTTTTGGAGAGTTTAAATCAGATTCCTTGGTAAGTGATAATTATTACGACACAAGGAAGTCGGTATACAGTAAAGAGGCTTCACTGGAGCGAAGAGTTGAAATAATCAATTTGACTTTGCTTGAAGAGGACTCTGCATCTCAACCAAGTTTGTTGGTTGATTTAGATTCTTCCACAACGGTTTTTAACTTGGGTGTTTTGGATACGGCTGTGTTTAAATGGAGTTTTGAGTTGGAAAACAAAGACGATAAAATGATTAGGATTGTTGATGTTGACGGAGGGTGTGGTTGTTTAAGTCCTCAAAATAAGATGTTGGATGTTTTTCCAGGAGAATCTGAAATTTTAGAAGTGCAGGTTGATTTATCAAAATATGAAGGCAAGTTGGGTAGAAGGATAGATCTTATTTTAGAAGATGGTTCAAAAAAATCAATAATTCTTTTAATGGAACTTCAAAAAAAATAATCAATTCATTTATTTTATACAATCGATAAAAAAGGTAATTATCAATTGAGTGATTAATAAACTCTATTGCTATATTTGCTCTGATTAAAAAAATCATAATTGTTATGCCAAACGGAATTTTAAAAGGAAAAAAAGGAATCATTTTCGGAGCGTTAGATGAAAACTCTATTGCTTGGAAAGTGGCAGAACAAGCAGCAGCTGAGGGGGCTGAGTTTGTTTTAACTAATGCTCCAATTGCATTAAGAATGGGGGCTATTAATGAATTAGCTGAAAAAACGAATTCAAAAGTAATTCCAGCGGATGCTACATCAAATGAAGATTTAGAAAACTTATTTACAGAAGCTCAAGAGTTTTTGGGTGGTAAAGTAGATTTTGTACTTCATTCCATAGGTATGTCTCCAAATGTTCGTAAGAAGAAACATTACACAGGCTTAAATTATGATTTTTATCATAAAACGTTGGATATTTCCGCATTGTCCTTTCATAGAGTATTGGCTACGGCAAAGAAGCTGGATGCTATTAATGAGTGGGGATCTGTTGTAGGTTTGTCGTATATAGCGGCTCAAAGAACTTTCCCGGATTATTCTGATATGGCTGAGGCTAAGTCGGTTTTAGAGTCAATAGCGAGAAGTTTTGGTTACCATTACGGTACTTTGAAAAAAGTAAGAATCAATACCATTTCTCAATCGCCAACGATGACTACGGCTGGTAAAGGGATTAAAGGGTTTACCGGATTTTTCAATTACGCGAATGAAATGTCGCCTTTAGGGAATGCTCCTTCTGAAGATTGTGCAAATTATATACTTTCTTTGTTCTCTGATTATACGAAGTATGTCACTATGCAAAACTTATTCCACGATGGAGGTTTCTCTAATACGGGAGTTTCTCAGGTGGTTATGGATAAATTTGAAGATTAAAGAAGTAATATCCTTCTTTTCAAAAGCCTTGTCAGATGATGAGGCTTTTTTTATACAAAAAAGCCTCATTCTTAGGAATGAGGCTTTTTCAATTTTTTATGTTGAGAAGGAATTTATTTCACCGCGTCAACAACAGCTTTGAAAGCTTCTGGATTGTTCATTGCAAGGTCTGCTAAAACTTTTCTGTTTAGCTCAATTCCTTTAGCATTAACTTTTCCCATGAATTCTGAATAAGACAAGCCGTGTTGTCTTACACCAGCGTTGATT
>TARA_B100000674_G_scaffold97646_1_pt1 | contig 37899 bp, 33 predicted proteins | sample TARA_B100000674 | Tara Oceans TARA_B100000674 (sample SAMEA2622759) | marine metagenome | biome: marine biome (ENVO:00000447); feature: surface water layer (ENVO:00002042); material: "saline water (ENVO:00002010), including plankton (ENVO:xxxxxxxx)" | depth 5 m | reverse complement strand
AATCCCCCTCACACCGCAGAATAAACAAACCTCTTTAGTACAAAAACTGAAGGGGTTTTTTATTTGCACTAACTTGAAGGGGGGATGAGAACCAAAAGGGTTCGTAACGAGTTCATGAGGACGGAGGACGAATAATCCCCCTCACACCGCAGAATAAGCAATAGGTTGCCTTTATTTAATTCCTGAGAATAATATATTACGAAGGTTTATTTGAATCTATATTGTTCTCCTTCTTGTTTAATGGTGCTTTAAGAAAAAGAAGTAAAAAGGCAATGGCTATGAATAATGTCGACGAATAAATATAGCTACGAATACTCATATCGAACATTTCAGGTATTCCATTAATTAGAGCGTTGTAAATGTTTTTAATTAGAAAATAACCAAATAAAGCAATCGGAAAGTAAGATATTTTTTTAAAAACTTCCTTACGGCTAAAAAAATAAAGTATGGGAAATGTTAAAATAATTATTCCTTTAATCAACAAAATATCTCCAACAAACCAAATGTGATTTTCCATGAAAACAAAACTAATCACAACCTACGAGTAATTTAATAGTAGTCGTCACTTTTTTGTTGTATAATTCTGGGTGTGAATATATGGGATGATTTATTTTTGTTTTTTGGGGAGCTCTTTAAAAGTGAGCGTCCCTATTTAAAATAAAATTATCAAATAATAAAATAAATTATTCCATTTTTTTTTTGCTCCGTTCGGCATAACTTAAGCGAGCTTGGCTCTGCACTCTCTTTTCGCAAAAATTAATCCCTGAGGCAACGGACAGAAAAACCGTAAGACTTATTGATGTCGTACCTGTATACGAGGCCACCGACGAGGCCACCGTAGCTGCTCAAAATGCGGGCCCAAGCATTGCTTGTACTGCTCTGCGAAGAACTCCACCAGTAACCGGAGTAACCAATGATGCCGAAATAACCACTGTAGTTGCGGTAACCCCCCGGAAACCCATTCCATCCATAATTATCTGTTCCGTTTCCATCTTCATCCCAACCTGAAGTAGATTTTAACGCTTTCCCTTCTGTTCCATCATGTCCATTTGCCTCCAAATAATCGTTTAATACAGTCCATTCCGCATCTGTTGGTACGTGCCAACCTGTTGGACATAATTTACCTGTTTCTACTGTAAACCAATTATACAATTTACCATAGATAGAATCGTATTGATTATCGTTATCGAATTGATTATCGTTATCGAATTGATTATCGTAATCGTAATGAGACCAAGCTCCAGTTGTATCTTTATGCCATTGAGTTCCATCCGTTACGTTAGGAATAACAGTTCCATCAGAATATTTAGTAGTCCTTAAGTTCTCTGATATCCATTCCTGAGTTCCTATTATTACAGACTTGTATGTATTCCCGTCAATATCAGTAGCTCCTTCTCCGTATTCGACTGAAGATGAGTTAGATGCTGCATCTATTGTGTCATCACCTGTACTGGAATCTGTTACATCGTTGCCCTTCTCTTCCTTTACCGTCTTTTTTTCTGCCCAGGCTTTAATTGTACTTGATTGTTTTTCTGCTTGTTCAACATATTTATTCTTTTTAGTGTCGGAGCAGGAAATAAATCCTATTGCTATAAGTCCGAGAAGTATCTTTTTCATTTATATTTTTTGTGTTATTTATTAAATTGAAACCTTTAAAAAGCGTAAAATTTACAGTATGGTTTCGTTATTTTTAAACCGAAATAAAGGTATTTATAATCAAGGAAAACCACAACGAGATAACTACTTTAAAATCGTGAAAAAAAACACAATACAGCGCTACATATTGCCTACTATAAACAGTTTAACCTTTATAAAAACTTGGTGACAGTCACCAAATAAAAGTTGAATTAAATATAGACCCTCACTTTTTTTAAGCGAACAAAAGAAATTCAAGGAAAGAGAAGTCTTGCCTTTTTTGTTGTGTAATTCTGGGGGTTAGTTTATTGGATGGTTTATTTTTGTGACCTTTTTTTGAAGAAAAGTTATTTAATAAAATCAACTTTAGGGAAGACATTATTAATAGCATTCACTAAGCTAATTATTTGCATTAGAAAATAGATAGTTTTGTTCCTATCATAGGAGATATAGATGTTTCTGATAAGAACATTATTATAAGGAGATTAATTATGGAAAATTAATTTAGTGATTGTAAAAAAAAAATTGAAAGATGATCAAATTCATTTCTGTTATCCTAGTTTCTTTTCTTACAATATACTCTTGTAAATCAAATATTGAAGGAGTTTATCTATCAAAAAAAAATAATATAACCCATGAAGACAATAAATCAATCATTTTTTTTGAAGGTTATGTTGGTTATATTTTCGAATATGGGTATGCTGAAGGCGGTGCTGAAGTTTTTAAGGGTGAATTTGATTACCGAGTGATTAACGATACAATATTTATAGATACGTGCTGGAATTTTAATTCTGACTGCTATGTTTTCGAACTTGATTCTACTTACTTTATAAAAAAAAGACGAAAACTAATTCATTATCCTTCTGAATCTAGGTTCGTTTTCAAAAAGAATTTAATTCCTAGACATTAGTGATTAAATAGTTGATCTCACTTTTTTGGGCAGGAAAGTCTTGGTTTTTTACAAAGATTTCTTTTTAGATAACTTGGCTGAGTTAGTTGCGTTCATTTCTTTATTTAATTTCCCAAAGTTGTTTTAAAAAAAGAAAAAAAGGATAGAATTGATCTGGTGAATGGAGCAAGTTTTTTTAACTTATTCCGTTAATACAAAAATATGTCATGAGTGAATTGTCAAAAAATACGTTTTTAATACTTTTTGTTCTGATAAGCTTTTTGTCCAGTGCTCAAAGCTTAAATTTTTCTTTGAATAAATATAGAGAGATTACAGCTGAAGAATTTTATATGAATGATTTGAAAAAAATTACTGTTACTAATTTAAATAATCATAAGTTGATTTCATATTGGAATATTAAAGGTTTTTTAGAGGAAGAAGTTTTGGTCAATGACTCTTCAGTCAGCTACAAAATATATTTCGAAAATGGTAATGTATATGAAGAGGGAAGCTACAAAAACGATTCAGAACCTTCTGGAATTTGGAAGTGGTACTATTCTTCCGGGGAATTGTACTCTACTCAAGACTTTAATGATGTTATAGGTAATTATATTAGTTATTTTAAGAATGGATTTGTTAAAGAAAAGGGGCTCAGGTTTAAAGGAGGTTTAAAAATTGGGAAGTGGAAAATTTATTCAAACTCTGGAAGTTTGCTAAATACCTGTTTTTATAACAAACCTTACAGTTTTTATAAAGAAAATGAAATAGTAATGGAAATAGAACCGGACTCATGTACTACGCTTTTAATTGAGAAAAAAAGTAATTACAAAAAAGAGCTTGATTCAATATATCAATTTTTTGATTCAACATACCACTTGATACTTAGTGAGCACATAACCTTAGAATCTTGTCAAGATTCAAAAAGTAAACATCGATGTAATGCTATTTATTTTGAAAACAAACTGAAAAACAATTCAAAAGATTTAAATATTGAAAACAAATCATTTTCTATACAGGTAATGTTAAAGGTTTCATCCAATGATAAACTAGAAGAGGTAAGAATACTCAATGGCTCAGGCTATAATGCAGTTGATGAGTTTATTATTAAAGAAATTAAAAAGATGAGTTTTATATCAGGGATGTTGTTTAAGGAGAAAGTAAATTCATATTATAATATATCCATTCAATGGCAGTGATAGAGCATCTACAATGCCATTTAGATAGAACTGCAAAATAGGGGACATAATCTTTCCTTTTTTGTTTTGTAATTCTAGGGGTTAGTTTATTGGATGGTTTAATTATGTTTTTTTGTTATTCTGGTTGTTAGTTTATTTTTGGTTTTTGAGGGGATTTGGATGTCTTTTTTATTTTAATTCGTAAGAAAATGGGAAATAATAAAACTCTAACATTTAAAACTAGCCAACCAATTTTGTTGTTGGTTGGATGGAATTTTTTTTTAAGTTTATTTGGTTTGTTATTAGGCTCATATATTGCTATTATAATATCCTTATCAATAACTTTAATGCTTCTACCAATTCATTGGTTGAGAAAAAAAATAATCCTTACAGATTCAAGGGTAATAGTTAAAATTGAACTATTTGGTAAAACGATTTATAAAAATAGTTATCAAAATAATTGCGAATATTTAATTATTGAATCATCCGTTGTAACAATTGATATTGCAGACGCTTCGAATATATATATTAACCTTCCAGGTGGTGACATATCTCTTTGGGGAGGTCATGATAAGGTTATAAAAACTTTAAAAAGAAATAAAGTAAAATATAAGTTGAAGGACAAATAGGGGGCTGTTTAAAAGTGAGCGAACAAAAGAAATTAAGGAAAGAGAAATCTTTCCTTTTTTGCTGTGTACTTATAGAGTTTACATTAATCAACCCATTATTATTAATCTTTACGAAACAACTCAACTTTTGACTTTAAATTTCTTTAAGAATTCAGCGCTAATTAAAAAGGAGTTTTGAACGTGTTTACCTTGATATTTTGTTCATGTGATAATCCATTAATTTTATATCTTCATTCTGTAATAATGAAACACAATTAATATATTATCGTAGTGAGAGCATGATAAATTATTTTCTTAAAACACAGGTTTTGGCCCTCTCTGTTTTTGTATTATGGGGGTGTGGTGAACCGGAACCGATTAAAACGGATGTTCAAAAATTGGAAACAATTGCTCGTGGTCCGCTTTTTGAAGGAGTTAATACTGCAACAGTTGAATTTGATATTCAGAAAATACTCCCAAATGAGGTAAAAAAGGAACAACTTAGTGAGGTTAGAATAAAGAGTATTCAGCTTGCTTTGGGAGATTCAGCTGCACCTGTTCCAAATTCTTTTACCGTTTTGTTGGCATCTCCCAATACAAGTATGAAAGAATGTGGGTTTATACAGGAGGAGTCGATTAAATCAAATGATTACAATGTTAGTTTAGCAAAGGAACAAGAGTTTCTGGAAGAGATTCTTCAAGATAAAATGCAAACTCTTGTAATCGATTTCGATCTCAAGGAAGATTGGTTCGATGACTACACAGTTACTGCTGTTATTGATTGGGAATTAAAATTTAAAAATTAAAACGTTATGAAAAAGTTTAAAATATTATCTATTATCCTGGGAGGATTATTTCTGTTTACATCAATGTCTTATAAAACTGATGAAGGTGATAAGCTCATAGGTGTTTGGGAACCCAGCAATAAAAAGGCTAAAATCAAAATTGATAAAATATCAGGTAAGTATTATGGTAAAATCGTTTGGCTGAGAGAGCCGATTGATCCTGTCACAAAAAAGCCTAAAACCGATAAAAACAACCCAGATGAAAGTTTGAAAAATGTTCCTCTTAAGGGGTTCCGAATGTTAAAGGATTTTGTTTATAAAGGTGATGGAGAGTGGGCCGATGGTACAATTTACGATCCTCAGAACGGAAGTACGTACAATTGTGTGATTAAATTGAGAGATGATAATACTCTGGACATAAGAGGGTATATTGGTTTGAAAACTTTTGGTCGAACAGACGTCTGGAAAAGATTAGTCATGAAAAAGAAAAAGTAAAAATTATGAATTTAAAAGCTCTAATGTTTTCATTGTTTCTTCTTCCTCTGGTAACAGTTGCACAAGAAGAAGAGGAGGAGGATTACAGTATGTATGATGATTTAGAATATGCGGATGAGAGTTCTACCACATTCGTAAGTCCAAAAATCATTGGGTTGAGTCCTAATCGTTTCATAAATGTTGCCTGGGATGTGCAGTCTCCCTATACAATGAATGCATCTGAAATAAATGATTATGCTCCAGATGCTTCATGGACAACGAACGAATCCAGTAATGTTAGTTATACCGGGGGGTTAAGATTAAATGCAAATATCCCTGTAGTTTCAAGAAACAATATCGTTTGGCAAATGGGAGCCAACTACATGAATACTAACTTTAGTATTGATGAGGCCGATCCATCAAACGATCCTATATTGTCAGAACTAAACAGGCATTCTTTGAGTACAGGTGGATTATTCACTACTGTTTTTAAGCCCATAAATGATAAACAATTTTTAATATTCCAAGGTCAGGCTGACTATAATGGAAATTACACCTTTAGTGATTTTCATTCTTTAGGGCTTACCAAATATAGTGCTGCGGTTTTGTGGGGGAAAAGTCCTCATGACAGATTGCAATGGGCGATTGGAGCATCAAGAACCTATAGGGTTGGAGAGTTGAATTATGTGCCCATCGTAATGTATAACTGGACGTCTAAAAGAGAAAAATGGGGAACAGAAATTTTATTTCCTGCCCGGGCACATGGTAAGTATTGGGTGAACAAGAGCAGCTTGATCATGTTTGGATACGAACTGGAGGGGGGAAGCTACCATTTATCAGGTTTGTCTAATAACGGGAATAGTTTTGAATTAAGAAGAGGAGAGGTAAGACCTCGAATTGAGTGGAATAGAAAGCTTGTTGGGTTTTTTTGGTTGAACGCACAGTTGGGTGCACGAATAAATTATGGTTTTGCCTATGATGAACTAGAAAACGGTAAGGAATTCTTTAGAGGCTTTGTTGGAGATGACGAAATTAAAGCCTTTTCTTCTCTGGGAACCTCTCTGTATGGTTTAGTAGGAATTAGCTTTGTAAGCTTATAAAGAGCGTATTCATTCTTTTACTGACTAAAGAAATAAATTAAAGGAAAGAGAAATCTTTCCTTTTTTATTATTTGCTTTTTAAAAGTAAGACAGGTAACAAAACAGAGTACATTATCATTGTTAATGATAAACTTTAAAAACTGATATTGAGTAATTTGTTTAAACTAGAAGGCGGAGTAGTAAATAATTAAAAAAGTTAAATATAGTATTGTAATGCCCAAACCACTGAATAAAGACCATTCAAAAACTTTCTTGTTTTCCGCTTTTTCAGTATCGTTTAAGTTTTTCTTTTTGCCTCTGTTTTTCTTCCAAATGTAATATAACCCTATGATAAATAAGGTGATTAAAACAAGAGTTCTCAGTATTGCTAACCCAAGAGCAATTAATACATCAACGTAAAACCATGCTAAAATTAAAAATAGAGTCAGTAAATATTGTTCTAATTGAAGTAATAGAACAAAAATTAAAACAAGAGGGTTGATAAAAATGCTGGTATGAAATTTTTAACTTTTTGATAAACCTGAATTAAAACATAAAAAATACGCTATTAAAGCCGGTTTAACGTGAAAAATATTTGATTAAACAGGAGTTCAATTGATATGTTTTAAATACAATTTTTAGTTCGTTGATTTTTTAAATCAATTGAGTTGAAATAAAAAACAAAATTCTTTGTCAGCTTTGTGGACTAAAGGTCTAAATATCATATCTTTGTCGTCATATTTAATCAAAATTTCTGAAATGAAAGTATTAAAGTTTGGAGGTACATCCGTTGGTTCTGCTGAGCGTATGAGAGGTGTTGCTGATATCGTTGTTAATGACGAACCAAAAATAGTTGTTTTATCAGCAATGTCTGGAACAACCAACAGTCTTGTTGCAATTGGTGAGAAATTATATGCTGACGATAAGGAAGGAGCGAAAAAAGCGATTAGTGATTTAGAATATAAGTATTTTGAAACTGTAAAAGAGCTGTATAAGGCTGATCAATATCAGGAAAAAGCAAATGCAATTATCAATGAGCATTTTGATTTTATGAAGTCATTTGTGGTTAATGTATTTAATCTTTTTCAGGAGCGAGCTTTGCTTGCTCAGGGAGAGCTTTTAAGTACTAAAATGTTTCATTTGTTTCTTGAAGAAAATGGGGTGGAAAGTGCGCTTTTACCGGCTTTGGATTTTATGCGTATAAACCGAGATGAAGAACCTGATATGGATTACATTCGAGATCATGCAGAAATTGAGTTAAAAAAACGACCGGGAATAAACCTATTCATTACTCAGGGTTACATTTGTCGAAATTCTTATGGAGAAATTGACAATTTGAAAAGAGGAGGTTCTGACTACACTGCGTCAATTGTAGGTAATGCTGTTAATGCATCAGAAATCCAGATATGGACTGACATTGATGGAATGCACAATAACGACCCAAGGGTTGTTGATAAAACTAAGCCTGTTGCTAAATTATCTTTTGATGAAGCTGCCGAGCTTGCATACTTTGGTGCGAAAATTTTGCATCCTCAATCTATTCGGCCTGCTGCTCAGTTGGGAATACCGGTTAAGCTTTTGAATACGATGGACCCAAAGGCAAAAGGCACTACTATTTCCAATGAAACAGGAGAAGGTTTTGTTAAGGCGATTGCTGCAAAAGAGGGTATAACTGCAATTAAAATAAAATCTGCTCGAATGTTGCTTGCTTATGGTTTCTTAAGAAGTGTGTTTGAGGTTTTCGAACGATACAAAACTCCAATCGATATGATTACAACTTCGGAGGTAGCGGTTTCTTTAACTATTGATGATACATCCAACCTCGACAAAATAACTCAGGAGCTCGAAGCTTTTGGTTTAGTAGAAGTGGATACGGATCAGTCTATTGTGTGTATTGTTGGTAACATGGTGAGTGAAACTGAAGGGGCTGCAATCAAAATATTCGAGGCACTTAAAAACGTTCCCATTCGAATGATCTCCTATGGAGGTTCGAGGCATAATATTTCAGTTGTTGTTGATGCACAGTATAAACAAAAGGCTCTTCAATCTCTCAACAGCGGACTATTTACGTTTTAAAATATAGAGTTTAAATCTTAGTAAATGTCCTGCTTTTATCGGCAGGACATTTGTTTATTATTCAATTTGAAATGAACAAGGAATTAATACATCAGTTTGAATCTTTACCTACGCCATTTTACTTTTACGATATGGATTTTCTAACAAAAACGTTAGATGCAGCTAAAGGTGAAGCGGAAAAGTATGGTTTTCATTTGCATTATGCAGTAAAGGCAAATTTTAATGCGCCCATTTTAAACCTTATTGCTGATAAAGGCTTTGGTGCAGATTGCGTCAGTGGAAGAGAAGTAGAGGTCGCTGTAGAAAATGGTTTCAAGCCGTCTGAGGTCGTTTTTGCTGGAGTAGGTAAAAGTGACTCTGAAATTAACTCTGCTCTTGATCTGAATATTTTTTGCTTCAATTGTGAAAGTATAATGGAGATTGAGGTAATTAATGAATTGGCTAAAGCAAAGGGTAAAACAGCTCAAATAGCATTAAGAATAAATCCTAATGTAAATGCCAATACGCACAAATACATTACTACAGGTTTGTCGGAAAATAAGTTTGGTATTAATATGTGGGAGCTTGACGATGTTCTATCTACGCTTCAAAAATCAGAAAATATTGAACTTATTGGATTGCATTTTCACATTGGATCCCAAATAACGGATTTAACTTCCTTTAAAAATCTAACGTCAAAAATTAATAAAATTCAAGAGTGGTTTTATTCTCGACAGATTATCGTCAAAGTAATAAATGCAGGCGGTGGCTTAGGTATTGATTATCACAATCCAAATGGTCAAATCCCCGACTTTGCTGAGTATTTTAGAATTTTTAACGAGTTTTTAGAATTGAGATCTGGACAAGAAGTCCATTTTGAACTGGGTCGATCGCTTGTTGGTCAATGCGGGTCATTAATTTCGAGAGTTTTATACATCAAGAATGGGCTTAAAAAGAATTTTGCCATTCTTGATGCGGGTATGACGGAGTTAATTCGCCCAATGCTTTATAATGCGCATCACGAAATTGAAAATTTGTCGTCAACATCCGGTGAACGGATTAAATACGATATAGTTGGTCCTATATGTGAAAGTACAGATTGTTTTGCGAAAGATTTAGAGTTATCGGAAACAAAAAGAGGTGATTTGTTTCAAATAAAGTCTGCCGGTGGTTATGGAGAGGTTATGGCATCAGATTATAATTTGAAAACACTTCATCCTGCTCAATATTCCAAATAACTTAGTGAAACTGCACTGGCTTTTAATGGATGTTTTGTACTCCTAAATATAACTTTGAGCTTTCTCCCAATCGGCTCCTTTTTCTATTTTTGGCTCAAGTACTTGGTAATGAATATCATGTTTTATTGGTTTAAAAAAGTTAACAATGTTTCTACTTTTTGATCGCCAATAGGCCTGATCTGTATCAAATGATAATTTTATGTCGTTATCTTTTTTATTATCGTAAATTATGTAGGATACATATGAGTAATTTTCAGATTTAGTTAATTGACTTGTTACTTTTAGATGTTGGAAATCAATTTGGAAAAGCTTGTTGTCGAAAGTTTTTATGGTTAATACTTGATCACCTTTTTTGTAGCTCAAAGATTTTACATTGTATGAACTGCCTGTTTTTATCATTTTATAAAGACTAAATAAAAGTCCTGATAAAACGATTATTACGAATACAATTTCCTTGTTAACCCAAATAAATTTAATTATCGTAAAAAATCCTCCTTCAGGCTCTTGATTAGTGTGGCGATAAGGACTAATTGATGTGGCACCTAAAAAAAGGTAAATTAATGTTGCGGACAAAATGAACAGTAACCACCTGTAAAAAAAGAGAAGCCATTTACTTCCTTTTAATCTATTATGTCTTTTAATGTCTCCTTTTAAGGTTGCCATACTGCTTTAAAAAATATTAGTCTTGTTTAAAATTTTAAACGAACACCGGCATATGCATCTAGAGAGGTCGCTGAATCTGGAATGATTGCTCCGAGTATATTATTGGTTCCAATTTGAATTTTTAGTGCGTCAATTATTTTTATATCTGTGTTAAGTCCAGCTCGTAATCCGCTGTAGCCGCCATATGCAATAGTAGCTCCTGGGTTAAATAGTGGTAAATTAAAGTTTAATCCCGTCCTGATGTAAGGGGTATAGTTTGCAAATAATTTGTGGTTGACTAATACATCAAATAAAATTAGTTCTAAATTTTTTCTGTAATATACTGTAATGTCCACGGGCACTGTTCTAAATTCATTTTTCTTTTCTGAATTCAAAAGACTGTCAATAGAACCCAACTCGCTCCAAACGGAGTCGGCTAATTGAAAAATATCACCAATTTCAATCCCTTCAAAATTAAACGTTGTGTCCAGTTGGGCTGAGGAAGAATTTTGCCAAAAAATACCGCCCATGTTTTCTGCAGAAATCAATAGTTTAGAGTTTTCGGTTTGTCGAGAATAAAACAAATCGATTTTTGCCCCAAAACCTTTGGCTAAACTTGTGCTGAGAGTATCTGAAACAGCTATAGAACTTTCGGAAAGGTTAAATTCCAGGTAATCCCCGTTTTCCTCAGTAAAAAGAGAGGCTTGAGCAAAATTAATGTCACTAAAATTATGACCTACGAGCAAACCTATATCGGACCAAAAACTTGATGTTACATTTCCATTTATAAAGGATTGTCCAACTGAAAGTTCGAGATAGGAGTAGGACAAAGATTCAAAGCTTGTTTTGTTTAGGTTTAAAGTTTCATTTGCAAAAGGTTTATTTCCATAAAAGGTTAGGTCAAATAAATCTTTTGGGAATTTTAAATTGGCTTCCCGATTTGTTCCAAATCCGAAACCAATTAAATTCTTCTTATCTGCATTTTTATTTTCTTTCGCAAGCAATAAGTTAGCGTTCAGTAAAAAACCTCCGCCAAAATAGTTGTTCGCTTTTATTTTATTCGACACTGAGTTCTTTAAGTCATTATCAATATAATCGGGAAAAATAAATTTGTTCATGAATTTTTGGGGGATGCTTGTAGAAGCAACACCACCAATACTATTTATTATGATTTGATCGGATGAATCCGGAAAAAGAAAATTGTTCTGAGCAGATGCTGAGAAGAATAAAAAAATGGAAACTATACTTAAGATCTTTTTCATTGAATTAATTTGAGAATTGGTATGTAAAATCACCAACCAGTTTTACATCAAATGAATAGTGGTTGTATATCTTATAGAATTCTTGTGAGGGGTTTAGTAAGTCAAATGTGTGAAATCCTGCGACAACATATATTTTGGTAGCCAACTTGATAACGTCCATTTTTTCTTTTGGGATTTCAAAGTTAATTACAGTTCTTGTTGATGAGCTAACTTGACCTGTTCCATTTACTTGGCCTCTTGCAATTGTTTTATTACTCCAAAGCGAGTCAACAATTAATTCGGTGTCGTCCAGAAAATAAATAGAAGTTATTGCGTCAAGAGGAAAGCCGTTATCCACCAACAATTTGAATTTGCCACTTTCAACTTCATTTCCTGTTTCGTTTGTTAAATTAAAATCAAGAGTGTCAACGAGTACTAAGGTGTCGGCAATAAGTGATAATGGAATTTCCATGTTAAAACTAGCCCTGATGTCGTCCTCGTAGTGAATAAAATTTGGAGGGTTGTCCGGATCTAAAATTTCCGAAATTGCAGGTTGGGATTCTCCATAATTTAACTCAACTTCTAAATCGTATTCCAGTATGTTTGGGAAATTTTCAACAAAAGCATCTATATTTGAGTTTGTTGTTGTAAGTAGTTTAGTAGAATGGCTGTGTGTCGTTCTGTTGTTTTCTCCATTGTAAGAAGCTGCATTAATTTGCATCAACTCGTTTCCTGAATTAAAACTTAGGTCGACCCTGTTGCTGTTGTTATTATTTATTCCGCTTATTCGGGTAAATCTTGCCTCTGCTGATGCTCCAATTCCGTTGTCGATTTCAATTTCAAAGTTTACATCTTCCAAATTGATTTCACCCGATTTAATCTTGTTGAATAAATTAAAGTTAATACTTGATGGGCCAGCATTCACTTTTTTATTTCTTAAATAGCCTCTTGCAAATGCCGGTTTCAGGTCTTTTACTTGTGCTTGAACAAAAACCGTGTCGTCAATGGAAAGAGTTTTTTTCAAACCGGTATATTGAATTTTTGCGGTAAGGTGAGTTACGTATGTGTTTATCGTATCGTCAGATAGAGCAAAAGCGTCATCACCCGGGGTTAAGTAACCGTTTCCGTTAAAATCAAAATGGTAACCATTTAAAGGATAAGTTTTTGATAGGGTTGAAAGACCGTTAGGAGGAGCCGGAGGCAAAATGGTATCTATTTTAAAAGATAGTCCCGTTATTGGGTGAACTACATTTGATACTTCATAAGTTAAGTAGATTGAATCTTCTAAACTTGAGTGTATTTGAAAATAGATTTCTCCTTCACGGATGGATGCGTCTTTGAAATCAACATCTACGTTATTTCCAAATGGAATTACCCGAGTCTCGTCAATAACATTTTGATCGGGCCATATAGCTGTAGCCTGCCTCGGTTTTAAATTTCTAACAATCACTTGAGCAACTATTGCTTCATTGGTGTCTACTTCAATTGAGCCTCCAGGGATTGCCACCGTTATTTGATCCAGAAATGCTTCAAGTTCTGATTTGACGGTATCGTCTGTTAAAATGAAACTTTCACTGGTTTGAGCTTCTGCAGGTATAAGAGTAAAGAAATGGTCGATGAGCTGGGCCCCGCCTGGTTGAGGCTTATTGCTTAATTCAAAATTAACATTTTTAATTTCAAAAGGTGTTTCGTTAATGAGAACTATTTCGGCAATACCGCTGTCCAGAATTAGTTCATCAAACAAATCAGACATTGATATATCGATTATTCTTCCATCAACTTGTGTTTCTGTTTCACCAAAAACATTATTTATGGTGCCTCCATGATTTGCAAGAATGAAAGGTCCAAGAAATCCGCCAACTGATTGGGCTATTTCTCCCATTGTTATTCTGTATTCAATGGTGTCACTGGGAAGCTCAAGTGTTTGCAAACTTGCTCCAACCTCAAATGTAGAGTCCGGAATTTCTACAAAGCTGTCGGTATTTACCGAAAACAAGTCCGAAGAATAAACCAGTTTTAATGAGCTGTCGGGATTGGTAATGATATAATCAGATTTTAAAAGGTCCGATACCATTAGTTTTGATTTAACTATTGGTGCCAACATCTCTGTATCCCAGGTTGTTTTTCTATCTTTCACGCAAGAGGCTGCAAACAGAAAAACTAAAAGTAGGCAAGTTAGGTTTTTCATAGGGTGCAAATTTAATCTTTATAGCTAAATAAGTAAAGTCAAAACGTAAGCTTGAGTATGGAGTTGCCAAAAACTTTGATTCAATAATTAATAATTTACCTTTGTAGTATGAATAACTTGGATATCGGTCGAATTAATACTTTAACTGCTGCACGTCAAGAACCTCAGGGGTTTTATTTGAGAGGAGAAGATCCATTTGATCAAGTTTTATTGCCTAATGCATATGTCCCCAAGGATTTTAAAGTTGGTGACGAGATTGATGTGTTTGTTTATTTGGATAACGAGGAGCGTATTACAGCTACAACCTTAGTTCCTCATATTCATTTAAATGATTTTGCTGCATTAACGGTTGCTCAGGTGAATAGGATGGGAGCATTTTTAGATATGGGAATTGTAAAGCAACTGCTTGTTCCTTACAAGGAGCAGGCGATTCCTATGGAAGAAGGTAAAAGTTATGTTGTGTACATGTATCTGGATGAAAAAACTAAACGGCTTGTCGGGACATCGAAGTTTAATCGATATTTAAATATTGATGAATGTAATCTGGAAAAAGGAGAAGAGGTTGATTTAATGATTTTACACTCTTCAAGTTTGGGAACCAACGTTATTATAAATAAGAAACATAGAGGTCTTATTTTTAAAAGCGATGTAAATCAACCTTTAAAACTAGGGCAAAAGATCAAAGGTTTTGTAAAGGTAATACGTGACGACGGTAAGATTGATGTAATCTTACAAAAAGAGGGCGTTGCCAGTTTTGAGCCCAATGCGGAAAAAGTTTTAGAAATACTTAGAAGAAGTGATGGCTTTTTAGGTCTCCACGATAAAAGTGACCCTCAAGAAATATCTAAGCGTCTTTTAATGAGTAAAAAGTCTTTTAAAAGGGCAATAGGTAATTTGTATCGAGATCAGAAAATTAAAATTGAAAAAGATGGTATTCGTTTAGTTTAAGCGATCTAATGCTTTTTTTAATCGTCCGATGGCTTCTTTTAAAACGTCTTCAGATGTTGCGTATGAAATCCTAATGCAATTTGGAGAACCGAAGGCCTCACCTGGAACCACGGCCAATAACTCTTTGTTTAGAATGTACATACAAAGTTCCTTTGCGTTTTGAATGGTTTGCCCGTTGTAAGATTTTCCAAAATATGAACTTACATCAGGGAAAAAATAAAATGCAGCCTCTGGAAAATTTACTTTCAATCCCTGAATCTCTTTGAGCATACTGTGGACTAAGTTTCTTCTCTTTTCGAAGGCTTCTACCATATAGCCTACTAGTTCTTTACCGTTTTCTACAGCTGTAATAGTAGCTCTTTGTGCTATAGCGTTTGCACCAGATGTAAATTGACCCTGTATTTTTGAACATGCATCGCAAATCCATTGAGGTGCTCCGATGTAACCAATTCTGTATCCTGTCATTGCAAAACCTTTGGCAATACCATTTACTGTAATTGTTCTTGACCATATTTCTTTTGATAATGACGCAATACTTGTATGCGGTTCTCCTGTGAAATTAATGTATTCATATATTTCATCGGCTAAAATAAAAAGCCCTTCTTTGGACAAAATAACCTTGGATAATTCTCTTAGTTCATTTTCCGAATACACTGAGCCAGAGGGATTGCAGGGTGATGAATAAACAATAATTTTAGATTTTTCTGATATCGATTCTTTAAGTTGAGAAGGGGTGATTTTAAAATCAGACTCGATCGATGTTGGAATTTCAACAGGGATACCACCTGCTAATTTAATTTGTTCAACATAGGAAACCCAGTAAGGTGTTGGTAGTAAAACTTCATCTCCTGGGTTGATTAGTGAGAGCATTACATTTGCGAGGGATTGTTTAGCGCCCGTAGATACAACAATTTCTGAATCTCTGTAAATAATATTGTTTTCCTTTTTGAATTTATCGGCAATTGCTTTCTTTAAGTCTTGAAAGCCTGCGATGGGGGGATATTTTGAGAAATTTTCCTGAACGGCATTTATCGCAGAGTTTTTAATAATATCGGGAGTGTTAAAATCAGGTTCGCCCAAGCTTAAGCTAATTACGTCAAATCCTTTAGATTTTAAATCGCGACTTTTTGCATTCATTTCAATAGTCGCCGACACCTGCATTTTTAAAATTCTTTCAGATAAATGTTTTTCACTCATACTTTAATCGTTTCTACAAATTTAGTCAGATTATTGTAACCAATTAATCGGTGACAAAAAGACTCAAAAAATGATGAATATGTGTTTTTGTTCGACAAAACTTAATAAAGGAACAAACGAATGTTTCTTTTTATGGTTGAACAATAAGTTATGGATAAATTCAGTTAAAAAAACGTAACCTTTTTTAGGCTCCCTATTCTTACTGAGCTTAACATATATTATGAAATAAATTAAAAAAATCCCGAAACTTAATGCATTGAAGCCCGTAATTTAATCCAAACCACAACCACAAAAAACATGAGACAACTTAAGATTACCAAACAGATTACCAACAGAGAAAATCTTTCTTTGGATAAGTATCTTCAGGAAATAGGAAAGGAGGAGTTGATTACCCCTGAACAGGAGGTTGAGTTGGCGCGAAAAATAAGAGAGGGTGATCAAAAGGCATTGGACAAATTAACCAAAGCAAACTTAAGATTTGTGGTTTCAGTTTCAAAGCAATATCAAAATCAGGGTTTGACCTTACCTGATTTAATAAATGAAGGAAATTTAGGATTAATAAAAGCTGCTCAGCGCTTTGATGAAACAAGAGGTTTTAAATTTATCTCTTATGCTGTTTGGTGGATACGTCAAAGTATATTACAAGCCCTTGCTGAGCAAGCGCGAATTGTCCGCTTACCCCTTAACAAAATTGGAAACATTAATAAAATTAACAGAACTTTTTCTGAACTTGAGCAGTTACATGAACGTGAACCTTCAGTAGATGAAATTGCTGAAGCTTTAGAGTTGTCTCCTGAAGAAGTAGAGACTTCATTGAGAAATAACTCTAGGGCGGTTTCCATGGATGCCCCCCTAGGAGACGAATCGGATTCGGGTACTTTATATGATGTTCTTGGTTCGAGAGATTCTCAACGACCTGATTCACATTTGATGGACCAGTCGTTGAAGGAGGAGATTGAAAGGGCTCTTCAAACGTTAACTCCCAGAGAGTCGGATGTTTTAAAGTTGTATTTTGGTATTGAAGCAACAGCCAAAACCAACTTAACGCTTGAAGAAATCGGTATGAAATTCGATTTAACACGTGAAAGAGTGCGTCAAATTAAAGAGAAGGCCATACGCAGATTAAAACATTCTTCCAGAAGTACAATACTTTTAAAATATTTAGGATAAATTAGGGTCAATTTTTATGACCCTTTTTTGTGTAAATGCAATTGAGGTTTTAAATTAGCTTATAACTTACAAATCTCAGTTTAGTGTTGAACAAAATTTTAGTCACTTTATTTTTTGTTGTATTTTCCATCTCCTCTTTTGGGAAAAAAAGTCATCAGGAAAGACTGATTGATTTAAATAATGCGCTAACTCCTGATCAAAAAATTGAGGCCTATTTTCAAATCATCAAAGGATTAGTGAATAAAAAACAGTCCGATTCATCCTCATACTACATAAAAAGCTTAAGAAATTATCACACCGAAAACAATGTTGTTTTTACCAAAAAGGTAGAGTCAAAAATTCAATATTATGAGGGGGTAATGTTTTACCATAAAGGATTGTTTCACAAAGCACAGGATTTAATCACAAAATCCTTAGAAACCTCTGATTCGGATTCATTGGAAGCTCAAAGATTTTTCTTTCTCGCACTAAGCCATAAAAAGTTGGGTAATTACTCTCAAAGTGTTGAATATTATATAAAGGCCAGTAACTATTTTAAGGATACCGACAACCATTATGCTCGAATTGGTGTTTTAATTAATTTAAGTAATGTTCTGTCTAAAACGAAGCAGGATACTCAAGCGCTGAATTACCTCAGTGAAGCCTTGAAATCAGCTGAAGAACATAATATTACTAAGTTGAATCGAGTGATATATACGAGCATGGGAAATATTTTTCTCGAAATGGGAGACTATAAGGTTGCGCTGGATCAATTTTACGAAAGTTACAATTTAGCAACTGAGGAAGGCAATCTGCAGGGTAAATTTTATTCTCTTATCAATATTGCCGATGCAAAGAGACGTCTTGGTGATGAAAATGATGCACTGAACAACCTTCAATCTGCCATTTTGTTGTTGGACACCTTGGATAATGCGGGGCTCAAAGAAGAGGCCTACTGGGAGTTAGGGAACTTTTTTGCTCACGTGAAAAATAAAAAAGAAGCTGAGTTTTATTTAAGTCAATCTCTGTTATTATCAGACAGCTCTAAAAATAATTTGCAAAAGCGTAAAATTTATCAATCGTATCAAATTTTATACGAGAACATTGGTTATTATCAAAAGTCGCTTGACTATTACAAGGAATTTCAAAAAATAAATGAGGAAATTTTATCCAATGAGATGAACTTGAAAATAACACAAATAAATGCAGAATACGATTGGGACAGGGCAAACGATAAATTAACAATTTTAGCCAAGGAAAAAGATTTAAAAGAGTCAGAATATCAACTTGAAAAAGAAAAAAGAGAAAAAGATCAAGTTCGGTTTAAGTTTTTAATTGGAATAGGACTTTTACTTTTGGTTCTTGTTTTTGCTCTTGCTGCGATTGGAATAATAAGAACAAAAAAGAATCAAGTATTAAAGGAGAAGAATGAAGAACTTGAGGATAAAAAAACAGAAATTGAACTTCAAAATCATGAACTTGAGGAGGTGAATCAAAAACTGGGTACGATTAATAAATCTCTCAAAAGTAAAAATGAGAAAATTGAGTCTCAAAAAGAGGAGCTTAAAGCGCAGAGAGACTTATTGAATGCGACCCATGAACAGTTGAAAATCAGAAATAAGGACGTAACCGATAGTATTCATTACGCTCAGAAAATTCAGCAGGCTATGTTAAACTCATCCTTTCATATTGAAGGAGCAGGAGTGGAACATTTTACATTCTATAAACCGCGAAATATTGTTAGTGGTGATTTTTATTGGAGTAATGTTGTTAATAACAAATTAATAGTAGCAATAGGGGATTGTACGGGGCATGGTGTTCCTGGAGCATTTATGAGTTGTCTGGGTATATCTCTGTTGAATGAAATTATTTTTGGCAGGGAAATTACAGCTCCTCATACTATACTTGAAGAATTAAGGAACTCAATAATTCAGTTGATCTCAACCGATAAAAATGCTGATTTACAAATTGGAGATGGAATGGATATGGCTATTTTATCTTTGGATTTAGAAACTAACCTAATGAGGTTCAGTGGAGCAATGAACGGTCTTGTGGTCGTTTCAGGTGAAGATCTGGAAGAAATTAAAGGAGATAAAAACCCAATAGGTCAACATATTATTTCGAATCACAAGTTCACTATTATTGAAAAGCAGTTAAAGCCTGGTGATTCCATATATGCCACAACGGATGGTTATAAAGACCAATTTGGAGGGCCAAAAGGTAAAAAATTAGGTAAACGGAAGTTACATGAAAAACTGTTGGAAATATCGTCTCTATCCGTTCCTGTTCAAAAGGCTGAGATGATTTCTTTTTACAAGAATTGGCGTCAATATGAGGAACAAGTTGATGATGTGTGTTTATTCGGAATGCGATTGAACTAAACAATTCGTTATTCACCCGTCTCTTTTCCTTGGTTTAAGTGATAATGTAAATTCTTTTTGGATTACTTATATTTACGAATAGGTTGAACAATAATCTTTCAACAAAAAAATCATATGGCGAATGCAGTATTGTTAATAGAGTGTAAAGATCAACAAGGGATAGTAAGTTCAGTTACGGAATTTATTTACAGTAATCAGGGAAATATCATTGATTTAGATCAATACACGGATCATGATAACAATCATTTTTTTATGCGCCTTGAGTGGTCATTGGATTTTTTTACAATACAAAGAGATAAAATTTCCGAATACTTTGAAACTTTACTGGGAAAGCGATTTTCTATTCACTTTGATTTATATTTCACCGACGAAAGGCCTAGAATGGGGCTTTTTGTGACAAAGCTATCTCATTGTTTGTTTGATATATTGGGTCGCTGGCAAAGTGGTGAATTAGAAGTTGAAATACCTGTTGTGATTAGTAATCATGAATGCTTAAGAAGTATCGTGGAACGATTTGATATACCATTCGAGTACATTCCTGTCACTACTGAAAATAAAATGAGTCAAGAAAAAAAGCAGCTTAAAATCCTTTCGGATTATGAAGTGGATTTTGTTGTTTTGGCACGTTACATGCAAATCATATCTCCTGAATTCATAAAAAGATATTCGAATAAAATTATAAACATTCATCATTCTTTTCTCCCTGCCTTTGTAGGGGCTAAACCTTATCATGCCGCATTTGAACGTGGTGTTAAGATTATTGGTGCCACTGCACATTATGTTACGGATGATTTAGATGCGGGTCCCATAATCTCTCAAGAAGTTGCTCATGTTACACATAGAAATGCTGTTCAGGATTTAGTGAAAATTGGTCAAGATGTCGAAAAGCTAGTTTTAGCAGACGCTATTAAGCTACACGTAGAGCGAAAAATGCTTGTTGTTGGAAATAAAACAATTATTTTTAATTGATTACTTTTCTTACAAAGAGTAATTTCCACCCAAGTTCAATAAATATCCCATATCTTTGTAAAAAGTGTTCGATATGAAAATGATTCTCTTAACAATTGGTTTTCTTGCAATTGCTTTCCTGGGAATAGCTGTTAAACTAATATTTAAAAAAGATGGAGAGTTTTCAGGTACATGTGCTTCGAAAAACCCTGTTTTAAATCAAGAAAATGAACCATGTTCACTTTGTGGAGCACAGCCTGGAGATAAATGCGATAGTGATACTCAGGCTGCTTAGTGTTTTTCTTATTTAAGATTCTGGTTCAATTGGATATAAAAGTTTATCCTCCAAATTTGTCGAAATATAAGTTTGTAAATTTCCCTCTGAATCGTGATAAACAATAACTGCATCGATATTTAATGTTCCGGATTCAAGTAATGGAATGATTTCCTCCAGTCGCATAACCATGAAGGCTGTTGCATACGCATCGCAAACTGCGGCCTCGTCAGATAATACTGCCGCACTTAGAACATTTGTTTCAGCAGGTTGACCATTTCTTGGGTCGATGGAGTGTACAATTTTTCGTTTTCCTTCCTGTCGAAAGTTTCGGTAATTTCCAGACACGGCAATGGCTCTGTAATTTGAATCCATTTGTATTTTGGCAACTTCATCCAATCCTTCTTCAGTATCTACTTTTGGATGTTCTATTTGAACCATCCAGGGTCTGTTGTTCTTTTTTCGACCCTGCGCTACAATTTCCCCTCCAACATTCACTAAAAAGTCACCGATTCCAAGTTTAAAATTTAAATAGTCGCCTATAACATCTGAGGTGTAACCTTGAGCCACAGCATCAAAAGTAAGTTGAACAATTGAGTCATCTTTACAAAGAAAATTGTCGTTAAATTCTCCGGTTAGCATCTCTTCAAAGGAATTATAAATAATGTCACCATCGAGCATAAAGTATTCAAAACCAACAAAATCTGTAAGATCGTAGCTTAGTGAGTCGCGATAAGAATTAACTAAAGAATCTCTTTTTTTTGAATCCGTAACGTTTTTATAAAGGTGATTTAAGTTTACGGGATTAGCTCCAAAGCCCCATAAATTAACTATTGGTTTAACAGAAGGGTCGAAAGCTCCATCTGAAATAGAATTTACTTCATCACTCAACAAAAATAGGTTAAGCATGTGGTTGTCGATTAAAAAACAAGAATCGGAATTGTTGAATTTACTAATCTTTGAATTGGGGTTGTAGGTACTTAATGAATTGTCTATCGAATTCAAAATTGAGTCTACTTCTTTATGAATTAATTTAGTTCGATCGGTAGAGTCTATATAAATTACTTGATATGTTGTTCCTTGAGTATTACCCGATAACTCATAGCGTTGATATTTTTGTTCAACAGTATTATTTTGACAGCTTATGCAAGTTGCCAATAAAAGAAAGGTAAAGAGTTTCAACAGAGAGCTAATTTTATTTAAAAACATTATAAGCTATTTTTATAAAGTCATAAAGAAGATTTTACTGAAATACTTTTTAATGGTTACAAAACGACACTAAAAGATTTTTCTGATTTCTCTTTTTATAAAATCAATGGCCTCTGCATTGCTTATTTCAAGCTCCTCGTTTACTCCAAGAACTTTCTTACTAAATTCTATTGCATTTGTATTGTCGGGTATTTGAGTGCCTGTAATTGAGATTAATTTAATAGCGTCGTCTTTTGCTTTAACTACTTTTTCCCAAGAGGCAGCAGACATATAAATTTGCTGAGTAATGTTGTGGTTGAATTCGTCTCTTATTTCGGCAATTGCTCTTAATTTTAGCTGTCCGCTTGTCATGTCAGGAGTGATGACTCTCTTAACTACTTGAGCTGCATCTATTCTTTCCAGCAAGAGGATTACCCTTTCAAAAGCCTGTAGTCGAACAGGAATGGTAGTTTTCACACTTTCTTTTTTTATTTCCAGAATATGGCGTTTACTTTCTGCTTTTAAAAATCGATCAATAAGTAAGTAAGTAATAGCAGCAACTACAGCCGAAGGCACAAACGCCATTAAAAGATTGTCCAATTCCATTGTAAAGAGTTTTTACTAAAATACGCAAATTTGGTAGAATTATTATTGCTGTTTTTCAGGTTATCGAACCAGTTCCAAAACTCCTTGTTTTTCAAAAACATAACCGGTTCTATAAGTGCCGGATATGTAATATAAATAAGACCCTGATGGTAGTTTTTCTCCATTGTATTCCCCTGTGAAAACGTGATTTTCTGAAGTGGATTCAAAAATTACATTATTGTTTTCAGTAGAGATACGAACATAAAAATCAGAAACACCAATAAAAAACGGAAACCATGTATCAAATTGACCATTGTAATTAGGTATAAAAGAGGACGGAACTTCAACCATTGTTGGACAATGATACAACTCAATAAATACGGTTGTGTCAAAATTTCCAATTTCAGGTATTGAATATTCTGCATTCAAAAGGTAGTACCCTTCCTGAGAAACAGTAAGAACGGAATCTTCTGAAATTAATTCCTCTTCATCAAATTCATTGTATTTATACCAATGGTAGGAATGTATAAAAGGATCGTAAGCAATTAGTTTTACAAAGTTATTTTCGTAAAAACATTCATCGATATCTAGGTTGTTGGACAAAACATGAACAGGGGTAGTTGTAGGAACAAAATCTTGTGAGAACTCTTGCTCTTCACCATATTCTCCCGCCATCCTGTCCTCTGAACATGAAAAAAGAGAAATTAGTAAACAACATATTAATAAAGTTCTCATAGATTAAAATATGTAATTTATTCCGGCTGAAACGTATCCTTTTCTTTCGGTAAAATTATCAAGATTAAGTTCGTGTACCTTATAATTTTCTATGTTATTTATGTTGTAATTAAATTGAGCTTTGAAGCCATTGCTCATTTGATAACCTATAGAGAGTCGGTTTCCGGACAAATTTTCATATTCGTACATCGCAAATATTCTATCGTTGTAGGTCAATCCAACAGCAGGACTGTAATTTGTGAAAAGTTCCTTTTCGAACTTCATTAATCCACTTGCCTTGAATTTTTTAATTTCAGGAGAATGTATTCCGCCAATAAAATTATGACGTGTTAAAGTTACGTCGTTGTCGTTTGTTAAGTGGTTAAATCCAAAATTAAAAATGGTATACCCTAAAAAGAAATTTTTATGGTTGATGAAGCCTCCAAGGTGATATGCCGACTGATACTCTTCTCTCGACTTTATACTACCCATCTCTGTAGTAAATATATAATTACTGTTGATTGCTTTTTCTCTCAATGTCAATTCATTAACTGCTAAATTTTGACTTCTGAATGTGGCACCGGCCCCAAATCTGAAGTTATAATCTTCAAGAAGTTGTTTTGTATAGCTTACGGTAGCTGCATATTCACGAATGTTCCAATTCTTCTTTAATTGATAATTAAAATATCCGCCAATTGCCCAGTCGTTGTTTAATCTTCGTTCATAAGCTCCAATACGAACGAGAGGCTGAACAAAATTTAACTCTCCGCTTAAATCTCTATTTTCATCACTGAATTCCCAGTCGTTAAAATAAAATCCAGACAAATTGTTTTTACCGTATAAGCCTGTTAAGCTTGGATTGTCCCAAAAGTTCAGCCATAGGGTAGCACCAGGGTGTATAGTATAAATTACTTTAGAATTTTCCTTTTTCGTATGTTGATGACGTAACATTTCAAAGGCTAAATTCATTGGATTTTTTGAAACAACCGAGAACGAGGGCAAAGAGGTTAGTTTTTCTATGTTTTTTTGTTTCAAGTTGTTTTCTGTAGTGGAATCAAAGGAGGGGAGATCATTTCCAAATGAGCTATTAACAGTATTGACTGAATGATTTTCATCTCGCGAAATATCAGAAATTGGCGAGATGGAATTAATGTTTAGCTGGCTATCGTTTAATATGATATTTTCTTTCGTGGGACTAAATTCATTTTTGAACGTTTCAGTTTTGTTTGACTGTGAAAATTCTCTTTGAGTTTTTTGTTCATCATTTGAAAACATATTGATGCCAATACCTGTTGTAATTAACAGGAGTAAAGCGGCAGCACTTCTCCAAAGTATTTTTTGTGTTTGATTTCTTTTAAGTTTTTTCTTAAGTGCCTTCCAATGATCATGGTTATAAGCTACACTTCCTGAGTTTATGGATGTTTTAACCGCTTTTTCAAAAGTAGTTAAATTATTGGTGCTTAGTTTTTCTGAAAAGTCTTCCCAATGTGCTGGATTTAAATTTTCTTTTCCACTGTTGAGCTTGTCAGACAGGGTTTTTTCAAATTCATTTAAAAGGTTAATTCGCTCACTAAAAGAATCCCAGCTTCCTTCGGTTAAAGGAATAGTTCCACTCGACAGAGTGTCTTTCATCTTTTTTTCAAATTCAGAATAGGATGATTTCTCAGAGAGTTTTTGATGCATCTGATTCCAATCAGAAGGTGAGTAATCTATACTTCCCTCTTCCAGTTTTTTCTTTATTTCATCCTCAAATTTTCCCATTTTGACTTACCCAGCCATTTTTTCAATTTTCTTTAACAACATTTTTTTTAAGTTCCCTTTGGCTTTTGCAAGGTTTGATTTAGAGGTTCCTACGCTAATTCCAAGAGCCTCAGAAATTTCTTGATGGGTAAAACCGTCAACAATATATAAGTTGAAAACGCTTCTGTACGCAGGACTTAAATGCTGCACCATGTTGAGGAGGTCACTAAAGTTCACATGTTCGAGAATACCTGCGTCTTTCTCGTCATCAACCTCTATACTTCCGTGATTATTATCCAGCTCAACCATTTGGTTGTTGATTTTGTTCTTTCTTATATGATCAATACATGTATTGACCATTATTCTTCGTACCCAACCTTCAAAAGAACCTTGCTTTCCATATTTATGAAGGTTTTTAAAAACTTTAATGAACGCCTCTTGAAACATATCCAATGCTTCATCTTTGCAGTTTGCATATCGCATACAAACTACCATCATTTTACCATAAAAATGCTCATATAGAGATTGCTGTGCACGCCTGTCACCGTTAATGCAACCCTGTATAATGAGGTCTTGATTGAGCATGTGTAGTAAAAGTTTTGTTCTGCTGTTTAAAAAACGAAGGTAAGTTGGTTTGGTTGCTTCAAAAAAATACAAATTACAAAATAGTTAACAATATGTTTAAAAAACAAAGTCTAAAAACCCTTTAAATACTTGTTAAGTGAATTATATTTGACTTTATAAATTTATTAAAATGACAGATTGGTTTACAGTAAAGATTAAATATTTAAAGCAAAATCCTGAAAATGGTTCGATACAGAGTAAGAGCGAGGCATATATGTTGAATGCATTAAGTTTCACAGAAGCTGAAGCAAGACTTCAAGGAATTTTAGAAGAGTACATTCCCGAATATAATTTATTGACTTGCGCAAAAACCAATATACAAGATGTAATAGTGGATGAAGCTTTTGATTATTTCTACAAAGTGAAAGTAAGTTATATATCTGCCGATCCCGATAGCGGAAAGGAAAAAAAGATCAACGAGAATTATATTGTACAGGCGGATGGTCTTAAAGATGCTTATGAAAAAATGGAAAGTAGGCTACAGGGTTCAATTGTTGATTGGGAAATACCTTCAATTACAAAAACCAATGTTGTAGATGTTTTCCCATATCTCGAAGAAAAAGTTCTTGAAAAAGAAGAACACGAAGTTGAAGCATAAACTTTAGAGAGCTCTTTCAAATAGAAAGAGCTTTTTTTTATTTAATCGGCAAAATAAAAAGAATTATTTTTGCACTTTTTAGCTTAAAAATATAACTCACCGAGGAAATTAAATTTTAGTTGATGATAACTTTCAACAAAATAAAAACAATGGGAGTAAAAGGGTTAGACGATTACGGTCTGGTCCGTAAAATTCAACTCACGAATGTTATAGCTGCTTTTTCATTCGTCCTTTCTCTGGTTTTTAACATCGGTTTTTTTTTAGGTGGAAGTACATTTATTACAGCATCTTATTTGTTTATAATTGCTGTTCTTTTCGCACTTACCATTTTTTTTAATCACCTGAAATTTCACCTTTTCTCAAGAAACTGGATGTTATTTATAATGGCCATCAGCATAATGTCAGGTCCTTTTTTTAATGGTATAAATTTGCCTGTTGAAATTGTGTTTCTTCCGTCCATTGGAACTCCGTTTTTATTATTTGGTCAAAAACAACTATCCTTAAGTATAACCTGGAGCGCAATTTTTTTGACGCTGTATTTTCTTACTCAACATTTTTATGAGGTAGTAACCCCTCTTGAACCCGTTTCCAGGGAACACGGAATTATTATGTATAACTTTTTAATTATTGTATTGTTTTTGTGGACATCGGCCATATTTATCTCTTTGTCAAATGAAAACAAATCAAGAGAAGAGCTTATTGAAAATGCCCTGGAAAAGGAAAAAGAACTAAGAAAAAGTTTGGAAGCAAGTTACTCAAAGCTTGTTAAAAGTCAGGATGATCTTATAAATAAAGAAAAGCAAAGAATAAAAGCGCAAGAGTCTGAGCATCATGCTTTGAAGAAGACGGCTTTTAAGGCCGATTTCTTAGCAAGAATAAGTAATAAATTAAAGGAACCATTGAAAGGTTTGTCGGAAAGTCTGGAGCTTTTAACATCACAATCTAAATTCGATGATGTTAATGATGGTGATTATTATAAAGTATTAAGCTCATCTCAAACTTTGTCGAAAATCGTTAGCGATGTCCTCGATTTAGGAAAAATTGAAGAGGGAGAGTTGGAGCTTAACCCCAAAAAAATGCCTTTGAAAGGTTTCGTAGAAAAATCCATTGCAATTTTTAAACAGGATATCGAGAAAAGAAACACAAAAATTGATTTGACCTACCAAAATGATCTTCCCGAGTGGATTCAGGCAGACGAATTCAGAGTTTCTCAGGTTATAAATACTTTATTGACGAATGCATATAATGCTTACGAAAAACCTTGTTTTAAAATTGTTTTAACAGCATGTGGTAGTCAAAAAATAAAGGTTTTAATAAAGAGTAGCGGTTCGGATTTAAGTCAAGATAATGAATGGTTGGATTTTTCTGATTACACCCAGTCTTTAAGTTCAATTGAAGAAGAGTCGGATATGAATTTGAAAATATCTAAACATCTTGTCAAGCTTATGGGCGGTGAAATTGGTTTGGAATTTGGAAATGGTATAGAGACTAACTTTTGGTTTACATTTAATTGTGAAATTTCTTCCGAGAGCACAATAGCGGAAAACGTAAATTCAAAAAACCACTTAAACCTTTCACTGAGCGTTTTGCTTGTTGACGACATGGAGATAAATCGATCGCTTACCAGAGCTATGTTGGAGAAGTACAATTGCTCTGTACAAGAGGCTGAGTCAGGCATAAAAGCCGTGGAACTTTACGAGGATGATGTGTTTGACTTGGTTTTGATGGACATAAATATGCCTGGTATTAGTGGAGATGAAGCAGTAAGAAGAATAAAACGCAATTATAAAAAGGCAAATTCTTGTTTTGTAGGCCTCAGTGCAAATGTTCTCGAGGATGAAAAAGACAAATACATTGAGCTTGGACTGGATGATTATTTAGCAAAACCCATAACTTTTGAAAAATTAAGTCAGGGTTTAAAAAAATGGTTTGACTTTAACAAAGCAAACGACTACTACATAAATACGAACAGCTTTTTAATAAATGAGGAAAAAATTAATACAAATGCTGAATTGTTGGGTGGGAGAGAAAAATTTATTTCATACATCGATAAATTTTTAAATCATAATCAAAAAATTTGGGAAGAGCTTAATTTTAGTTTTAAAGAAAATGAAATCGAGCAACTCAAAGAGAATTTTCATAAGTTATCTGGAATTGCTGTTAGTATTGGGGCAAGTGGATATTATGAGATATTAAATGTGGCCTATTCAATTGCTCAATCGGGAGGTCAAATTTCTGAAGAAGAGTTTCTTGTGTTAATTAACTCCAGTAAAGAAGTAGAGAAGGGGATGAATCAAATAAAGGTAAAATGGCAGCAAAGCGAATATTAATTATTGATGATGCTATCTTTCAGTCTGAAATTTTGAAAGAAGTATTCGATAACTTTTTTGGGGATAAAGTTGAAGTTGAAATCGCTAAAGACTTTTTGTCTACACAAGAAATTTTATCAAAAAATGATTGTGATTTAATATTGGTGGACTACCTTCTTGGCTCCATTGGTACAGGAGCGGAATTAAAAGATAAAGTCAAGGAAAAGATTCAGACAAAAGCCAGTTGGATGATGATGTCTGCATTAGATGTAAATGCTCTGGCTGAGCAACACCAAGGTAAGGGGTTTATAAAATTTATACATAAATCCGATTACAGTGAAATGAGTAAAGAAATTTCAAAGGCTTTGTTTGGTTAAATCCAATTAGCTTATAGATTTTTCAAAAGTAAAAACTCACAACTTATCCGGAGATAATCATTATTTTTGTAACCACAAATAAATGATATGCAATTTCTGCTGAATTTTATCTTTTCAACACGTTTTACTACAATACTATTGTTTGCTTTTGCATACATGGTCGGTGCTGCAACATTTTTGGAAGATCAGTACGATACAACCACTGCTCAAATTGTTATTTTTCGTTCGAAATGGTTGGAATTAATATTGGGGCTTTTAGTTATCAATTTTCTTGGAAACATTCAAAAGTATAAGATGATCAGCCAGAAAAAATGGCCAAGTTTGATGTTTCATCTTGCTTTTGTGCTAATAATAGTAGGTGCAGGAGTTACTCGTTATTTCGGGTATGAAGGTATGATGCTCATTAGAGAGGGGACAACATCAAATATTATGCACTCGGCAGAACCGTATTTAACTGTAGAAGTCTCCAAACCTCCCCTAACGAAAGAAGAAAAACGACATACCATAGAGTATTCGAAGGCAATGCTTATGGCTGCGACAACGGATAATGAATTTGACTTCCCTTCTTTTGATTTCCAAAATCAAAAGGTCGAAGTATCCTACGTTGATTATATCAAGAATGCTGATTATAAGTTGTATGAGAACATTCGTGGTGGTAAGGATGTTCTTGAGGTTGTTACAACAAAAGGAGAGGGAAGAGAATTTGTTTACATTGAATCTGGAGAGTCTGAACGTGTTGGGAATGTTCTTGTTTCATTCAACGATCCATCGATAAGAGGAGCGATTTCTGTATTTCAAAAAGGAGATGAGTTTATAATTAACTCTCCGTTTCAAATCAACCGTATGGTAATGGCCGATCAAACAAGAGATACTGTTCAGCCAAATACTGATGCTCCTATGAAGTTTCGTCAACTGCACCAAGTTCAAACTCAAGGTGGTTTTGAAACTTCGATTGTTTTTGGAAAAAAACTTGAAAATGCAGTTAAAAATCTTGAAACCATAGAAGGAGAGAGCAAGCGTGGAGATGCTTTAAAGGTTCAGGTCAAAGTTGGGGAACAAATAACAGAGGTTGTTTTGTTTGGAGGTCCCAATAGAATTCCATCCCCTGAATATTTTAGTTTCATGGGATATGAAATCAAAGCATCTTATGGTTCAAAACCCATTGAACTTCCTTTCTCACTAAGATTAGATGATTTTATTCTGGAGAGATATCCTGGTTCCGATAATCCATCGGGATATAAATCAGAAGTTACTTTGTACGATGAGAAAAATGCAGTTACAAAACAACACAGTATTTTCATGAATAACGTTTTAGATTACGAGGGATATCGCTTTTTTCAAAGCAGTTTCGATAAAGATGAAAAAGGAACTAAACTCTCGGTGAATCATGATGCACCTGGAACCTACATTACATATATTGGATATCTGTTTCTTGGGTTAGGTTTTGTTTTGAGCCTTTTCAATAAAAACTCAAGGTTTAATTTTATTATGAAAAAAGTAAAAGAATTAAGAAAAAAACGAATCTCTCTTGGTATTCTATTTCTCTTTTTAAGTTTTGCCTCTGTTGCCCACAATGAACACAATCACAGTCATGAAAGCCAGGGAATCGCTCCTCTGGGAGGGAGTTTCTCAAATGGAGCAAGAAGAATTACAAAAGAACATGCCGATCGATTTGGTAAGCTTATTGTTCAAAGTGCAGACGGTAGGTTTGAGCCTATTAACACTTTAGCGCTTGACATCATACATAAAATCTCAAAGAAAGATAATATTCAACTGGACAGCATCGGCACTTTTACACCAGAACAGTTTTTACTTGAGCTTATAGTAAATGGAAAACTTTTCGAAAGTCAAAGAATTATATATGTGTCATCAGACTCTTTGAGAAAGTTTTTAGGAGTAAAAGAAGGTAAGTATGTATCGTATTTAGACTTTTTTGACCTTAAAGGAAATGGCGACAGTAAGATTAAAAAGTATGCTATAGAAGCAGGGCAGAAAGATGCAGCTAAAAGAGACAGGTGGGACAAAGAAATAATAAAAGTTGGAGACAAGCTTGAAACATTTTTCAGAACTCAAGAAGGAGATCTTTTAAGAATATTCCCATCAAATGACTCTACTTTGAATAACAAATGGGTTTCGCCTCGTGATGAAAGCGCGGCAAAAACACTTTCCGGTACTGTTGAAGTTAACGGGAAAGAAATATCTCTGAATAATACAAGTTATAAAATAATGTATGCCAGCTATATCGTAATGCTCCATAAAGGAGAGTTTGATAAAGCTTCAATGATTTTAGATCGAATAGAAGCAATTCAGAAAAAATTCACCCCTGAGGATTTTCTACCCAGTCAATCTAAAATAGATTTAGAGATTAACTATAACAATTCTTCGATATTTTCCAATATAAAGAAAGCATATGGAATGCTTTCGGTTTTCCTACTGATTTTTGGACTGGTCGAGGTTATGGCCTCAGTAAAGCTAAAATTTAAAAAAATAGTTTCGTTTTTATTAAAAATAGCTATTGGGATATTTGCTTTAATTTTTCTTTATCACACCTATGGTTTGATTCTAAGGTGGTACTTGACCAGTCATGCTCCATGGAGTAATGGTTACGAAGCTTTAATTTTTATTGCTTGGGGTACTTGTTTGGCGGGTTTAATATTTGCAAGATATTCTAAACTTACTACCGCGGGAACTGCTTTTGTTGCTTTCTTGATTATAATGACGGCAGGCCATGAGAACATGGATCCCCAATTGACCAATCTGGTTCCTGTTCTTAAGTCCTATTGGCTTGTTATACATGTAGCATGTATAACTACCAGTTATGGTTTTTTTGCTTTAGGAGCTATTTTAGGTTTGATTGTTTTGGGAGTAATGTTGTTTAAAAATATAAGAAACTTTAAAAAGATAAATCTCCTGACTTCGGAATTAACCTTTATTAATGAAATGACTGTTACTATAGGAGTTGTTTTGGCCGCCATAGGAACTTTTCTGGGTGGAGTCTGGGCAAACGAATCATGGGGCCGTTATTGGGGTTGGGATGCAAAAGAAACCTGGGCTCTTGTAATTGTTATTGTGTATGCAATGCTTTTGCATTTTCGATTTGTTCCAGGTTTTATTAGGGGTAAGTTTTTCTTTAATGCGTTCGGAACAATAGTTGGTTTTGGTGCTGTATGCATGACCTTCTTTGGAGTCAATTATTATTTCTCCAAATCAATACACTCATATGCAGCTGGTGATCCTCCAGCATTTCCAATTTGGTTATGGATTACTATAGGTTCGATATTTGCCCTTACCATACTTGCTGGTTTGAACGAGAGTAGGGTGGATAAACTGGTGAATGAAAACAAGCAATAAGCAAATTATTCGATTATTCTTTTTTGATTAAAAAGTCTTCCAATATTTTTTCGTACGAACTTTCGGATTATCCATGCGAAACGACGATAAATAGATTTGTTTTTTGAGGATATCGTGGAGCTTAAGTGCCCGTTGTGTGAACCCTGCTCGATCAATGGGGGGTGAGCCCAATACATTTTAAGTACATTTTTCTCAATCAATTCATTGTGAAACCAATCAATTATAAAAGCACATTTGTTTGATTTTAAATATTCAAGAGCTTTTTCAGCACCAGTTTTGTCTATTAAATATGCTCCTGCCATTCTTCCTTTTGATGCAGCATATAAAAATTGATTTTTATTTGTTTGTTTGTAACCTGGGAAGGTAAGCGTAGTATTTTCTAAGGATATTATAAAGCCTGAAGATAAGGCTTCAATTTCAGGAAATATTCGATTCATTTTTTTTTGGAAATCGCCTATAAAGAAAGGGTCGTTCTCGAAAATAAGAGCAAAATTTTCCTCAGATTCAATAAAAGATTCCAATGCTAAAAAGTGGTTTAGAGTACAGCTTATTCCACCCTTCGAATACTTTTTTAAGATATCCTGAACAAAATAAGTGGAAAGTAATTCATTTGAAAAGTTGGAGGGTGAACCTTTTGTCATAAATTCAAAAGGAATTTTTTTTTCTTTGAAAAGTGTTTTCACTCGTTCTCCATGATATTCGTAACCTTTTTCGGCATGAATTACATAGGTTTTAACAGGAAAGTTGTACAAGCCCATTTGGTAAAATTAAATACATTATTCGTGGAGTCCTTTAAAATTCAAAATTTTTTCCAAGTATTTTACTCGCCTGAACAATATGGCGAACATTATGAAAGGTATAAAACATTAAGGCGTCACCCAATCTCAACTTTATTGACTTTATTGTTAAGCGGCATTTTGTTTTAGTGATATTAATTGATCTGCATCTGTCAATTAGTAGAATAATATCTTTTTGCTGAGAAATGAATTTATTTAATGTATTTACTGATAGTTCGGATTGAACAGGTTTTTTACTTTTAAAAGTTTTCATTTTCATGGGTGTTTTATCGCCAACAGGGAGCATTGATTTCGCGAATCTATTACCTAGAAAACTGGTTTTGTGGTATTCACAGGTGTTTTGTTTTGCATTTGAAATTTTAGATTCAAACTCAATTAAGTAAAAATCACTATAAAAGTTTAAATGGCCTATGCACTCGAGAATGCTCCATTTGTCCTCAGCAGGTTTTCGATTCAACTCTTCTTTCGATAATTGTTTAAAAAACTCTACCTCGGTTATCATTTTTGAGGTTTTCTCTTTTAAGTCGTTTAATAAATCTTCAGTTTTAATTTTCATCGCAAAAAAATTCTTGTGTAGAAAAACGGATTCAATTTAATAAATATTGAATTATTTTTGTCTTTTAAAATTTCTTAAATGAAGAAAATAGCATTTGGAGCGATTGCTTTTTTAATGATTTCCTGTGAGAGATACTCCACTCAGTTAAAACCTTACCAAAATGTAGATAATATTGCCAATGAGAAAAGACAGTTTATTCTTTCAACTGCAGGTTTTGAGTCATTGGATAGTTTAAAAAACATGAAAAAATCTGAAATAAAAAAAATATTTAAAAAGCATGTTACGAGTAAGGTTTATGATTTTGAAGGTAATGAAATTGAAGGAGAGAATGCATTTTTAATTGACGTTGTTAAGGAGTTTAAGGCTTCAAAAAATAATCCGGAACATAGAAGATATCCCGTTTTTATATACGTTAATCAAAATGACACAAGTTATGTTATCCCAATGGCTGGAAATGGTTTGTGGGGACCTGTTTGGGGATTTGTTGCACTAGGAAAGGATAAGAATACTGTTTCAGGAGTTGCGTTCGATCATAAATCTGAAACAAAAGGGTTTGGTGCTGAAATTTCTGAGAAATCTTTTCAGGATATGTTTACTGCTAACCCTAAAATGGTAATGAAAGAAGATAAGTATATGGGGCTTAAGGTTGTTAAAGGTGGACTGAAATATCCTGATCATGAGGTCGATGCTATTTCTGGTGCTACCATAACTTCGAATGGAGTTTCTATGATGTTGAAAAATGTATTTATGCCTTATATGAAGGCCTGGAAAAAGCTTAAATGATTTAATACATCTATTTTTTTAATGATTTTTTTTTTCTTGTGAAAAGTAATTTTATTTTTAGAATTCTAAAACTTATTAAAATGAATAAAATATTATTAGGAATTATTGCTGTCGTTATGGTCTCTTGTAGCTCTGCTCCGTTTCAGGCAAATGTAGACAATGAATTATTGGTAGGGAAATGGACGGTTTCAAATGTTGATGATGCCGCTGCTATGGTGAATAAGGAAGAATTTTTACTTTCAGCAATGCATGAGAAATATAAAGAAGGATATGTCTTTAATTTTGAAAAAGGACCCAAATTTACTCTCTCGTCTGCTGATGGAAAAGAAGTTTTAACAGGTAACTACGGAATCGGTCTTGAAGATAAATCAATTACACTTCAATTAATTCCTGATTCAACAGAATTAAGTTATGATCTTTCTTCTGTTGAAGGAGGATATACTTTAACGGCCACAACATCGGGAGATCTGGTTAACTTGACGATAAAAAAATAACGTAAAATACGGGAATAAAATCAGGTTTTATCCAAAAAGGCAAAATCAAAACATTTGATTTTGCCTTTTTCTTTTAAAAAATATTTCTATCCCTTTATATCTAAGTGAAAGGAGTTTTGGAGATTAAGTTTAAAACGGTTGAATCTTTAAAAAACCAAAACTACTGTTGTCAACAGCAACAATAGCCCCGCCATCGGGCGTCAAGTCAATATCTTCTCCCGCCCAGTTGACTTTACTATCTCCTCCATATGTTTTTTCCCAATCAACACTACCTGTGTTGTTAAATTTAATTATGTAAACGTGCCATATGTTTGAATTGTCACCTGAATTGCCGCATCTTTTTTTATAATTATTGTATTCGTCTCCAGTTCCTGCAACAACAACGCATCCTCCATCAGCGGAACTTCTAACTCCCCAAGCTTCATCGTGAATATATTTCGGATCAAAACCTCTTGGGTTTCCAATTTTGGTTTCCCAAATTTGATTGCCGTCATTGTCAATTTTCATGGTATATGTGTCCCAGTTTTCAGTTCCGGATAAAGTATGACCGGTAAGAAATATTTCTCCTTCATCGTTTATATCCATACCAAAACAATGGTCAGGCTGTGAGCCTCCGTAAGTTTTATTCCAAATCACATTTCCAGAGGTGTCAGTTTTAATAACTCCATAGTCATTACTGCTCTCAGTTAAACCTGCAATAATTAGTTCATTATTAAAGTATTTAATTCGATAAGCATGCGACAAATAAGCGTTAAAATTTATGCCGTTTACTTTATTGCCCTCTTCGTTCAAAAAAGTAATGTATCCCTGTCCTTCGGTGTAAAATGTATTTAAACGATCTGCAGCATTAACATAACCTACAGCTACATAACCATTTTCAATTTTAGCGATATGTTCAAATGCATCTGTTCCTCCGTTATCGATAGTTGTTTTGAAAATCACCTCTCCATTTTCCTTGTTCAAATTAATTACAGTACTATTTTCATTTAGTGAGCCACAAATTATATAGCCATCATTGGTTTCAATGGCTGAATTTCCTAAATTGTGATTTCCGACGTAAAATTCCTTTTTCCATATCAACTCACCATTAGAATTTGTTTTAATAACAAGTAGGTGAGAGGATGATGTGATAAACCCAGTTTCACCAATTTGAAGAAACCCTCCATCCGAACAGGTCATTATGAAATGACCATGAGATTCTTCTTTTGAACCGTCATGAGATTTAATCCATTCTTTCTCGGGAGCGTTTTCATAGATGTTTTGATTACAATCTTTATTAACTTTTCGACAGCTTAATAAGGAAAAAGAAATTAAGAGAAAAACAAACCCATTAAATTTCATTGGAAATCAGATTAAACATTTTCCAGACACCATTTTCTCGCGTTTTCGAAGGCTTCTAACCAAGGAGTTACTTCATCTTGTCTATCTGATGGATAGTTCGCCCAGTTCCAAGGGAAAATCGAACGTTCACAATGTGGCATCATTACAAGATGGCGCCCATTTTGTGAGGTTAAAATTGCTGTATTATAATCCGAACCATTTGGATTGGCAGGATAACTTTGGTACCCATATTTACCTACGATGTTATATTCCTGTTCATTATAGGGTAAGTGAAATTTACCCTCACCATGTGCGGCCCATATTCCTAGAGTGTTTCCAGCTAAGGAGCCTAACATCACTGAATTATTTTCTTGAATAGATACAGAAGTGAAATTACATTCAAACTTGTGTGAATCGTTATGGAGCATTTTGGGTTTATCTTCATGCTCTGGATTGATTAAACCAAGTTCAACAAACAATTGACATCCATTACAAACTCCTAAACTTAAGGTGTCTTCTCTTGCAAAGAAATCATTCAATGCTTTATTTGCTTTTTCATTATACAGGAAAGCGCCTGCCCAACCTTTTGCAGAACCTAAAACATCAGAGTTTGAAAATCCGCCAACTGCTGCAATCATTTGAACTTTTGTTAAATCTTCACGTCCAGAAATAAGGTCCGTCATATGAACGTCTTTAACATCAAACCCTGCCAGGTATAATGCATTTGCCATTTCTCGTTCTGAATTGGAACCTTTTTCTCTGAGAACAGCAGCAATAGGTCTTTTGCCTGAATAGTTTGGTTTTAAACCGGAAAAGTCTTGGCCGAATTTGAAATTTAATGGTTGATTTTTGTAGTTGTCAAACCTTAAAGTTGCCTGAGCCTCTCCTGATTGTTTCTTGTCCAGCAGGTAGGATGTTTCAAACCAAATATCTCTTAATTGAGCAATATGAAAATCATTGGTCCAACTACCATTTTTAACTTTTACAAAATCACCTTCAACGGCATGTCCAATTATATGATAAGGGATTTTGGCATTTTTCAATACTTCCTCTACAACGTTGGGGTTGAAAGATTGGAATACCAACCCAGCATTTTCGGCAAATAAAACTTTAATGGAGTCGGTTTCTCCTAATTGAGTTACATCTATTTCAACACCCAACTTTTTGTTCGCAAAACACATTTCCAATAATGCTGTAATTAAACCACCAGCAGATACATCATGGCCAGCGCTGATTAAGTCTTTTTTTATTAAGTCTTGAACGACATTAAAACCTCTCGCAAATAAACCATCGTCCAGAATAGAAGGGGCGTCATTTCCAAGTTTATTCAATATCTGTGAAAATGAAGATCCTCCTAATTTGAAGTTATCGCCAGATAGGTTTATGTAAAATATTTTGTTTGATTCTTGCTTTTTAAGTACAGGTTCCACTACTTTTTTTATGTCATCGCAATGAGCAGCAGCAGAAATTACAACAGTACCAGGAGATATTACCTCCATATCCTTGTACTTCTGCTTCATACTTAAAGAATCTTTACCTGTTGGAACATTAATTCCT